>Ga0209400_1000054_pt1 | contig 98860 bp, 123 predicted proteins | sample M_130807_EF_Meta_FD_187313 | JGI IMG/M metagenome (GOLD analysis project Ga0209400, IMG submission 187313) | Freshwater microbial communities from Lake Montjoie, Canada to study carbon cycling - M_130807_EF_MetaG (SPAdes) (version 2) | ecosystem: Environmental > Aquatic > Freshwater > Lake...
GGGTTGTTTGTTTGTACTACTATCAAATTGCCTTAAGGCAATTTGATTTATTTTATGGACGGCATTGGCAGATAATCAATTTCTTTAAAGAAATTGATAGTAGCCCGTCCAGAGGACGGGGAGACTTGACACCTGCAGATCATCTGGTACAATACTCTTGGTCGCCAAATAAATTATTAATATTGTGTTAGGTTATCAGCCACCAAAAAATCTTTCTTTGCTCCTTGACAGATTCAAACCATGGTGTAAAATTGGGGCATGAACAGCAACATCGACAACCGCAAGAAGAAGTTCCTCAAGGCACTCACCGACCTCTATGGAGAACCCAAGGGCGTGGCTGATGCCGTCTACACTCGCAATCAATGCTTGGATGCACTCGCCGTCTGTATGCAGCAGGGCGGGGAAACCTACGCGGTTCTCCCGGCTTGGCTTGTGCAGCCCACCAATCGCCGCGCAGGTCGTGGGAAGTACCATATCCCGGAGATGGTCACCATTCCCATGGACAGCATCGAAACCAACGACTCCGAAAATGTTTCGGAAAACTTTGACGCACCCCTTGACACCACAGAACTTTCGGGTACAATGAGCAACATGAACAGCAACTCCTACAACCTCGTCATGCCGTCCTCCGATGTTTCCCTCGTCCCCGCCAAGAACGACACGTTCGTTCCGTGGGGCCACTACGAGGACATCAACACCATCCTCGCCTCCAAGCAGTTCGCGCCCGTCTACATCACGGGCATGAGCGGCAACGGCAAGACCACCATGATCGAACAGATTTGCGCGTCTGCCGGACGGGAACTGGTGCGCGTCAACATCACCGCCGAAACGGACGAGGATGACCTCATCGGTGGCTTCCGCCTCATCAACGGCGAGACCAAGTTCGTGTTCGGTGGCGTGGTTCAGGCCATGCAGCGTGGCGCGATCCTCCTGTTGGACGAGGTTGACCTTGGGACGGAGCGCATGATGTGCCTTCAGCCCGTGCTTGAGGGCAAGGGCATCTACATCAAGAAGATCGGGATGTACGTCAAGCCCGCCATCGGCTTCAACGTGGTCGCCACGGCCAACACCAAGGGCAAGGGTGAGTCCGACCGTTTCGTTGGCACTCGCTGCCTGAACGAAGCGTACCTTGACCGCTTCTCGTACTGGTTTGAGCAGGACTACGCGGATCGCACCATCGAAGCGCGCATCATCATCCGCAAGATGAAGGCGTTCGGCAAGGAGGACAAGGAGTTCGCCCAGTACCTCACCAAGTGGGCGGAAACGATCCGCTTGGGCTTCAAGGAGGGTGGACTGGATGACATCATCACCACCCGCCGCTTGGAGGAGGTGTGCAAGGCGTTCGCCATCTTCAACGACAAGGAGAAGGCGATCCGCCTGACCCTGACCCGGTTCGACCCGGCCACGAAGGAGGCGTTCTTCAACCTCTACACGAAGATCGACCCCACGATCCTCCCTGTCCCGGAGGGGATGAAGGATGCCCCCAAGCCCGGTGCGAAGCCGATCCCCACGGAGGCAGCGAACATCCTCAAGAATGTGAAGGATGCATTGGACGCGATTGGGCAGCAATCCTCCAACGTCTACGATTCCGATTCCGATTCCAAAACCGTCTAACCAAGAAAGAAAGAGAAAAAGAAAATGCCATACCTCAACAAGCGCAATCGTTTTGTCGCCGCAGCCAAGCAGTACGCAGAGGCCAACAGCCTTGACATCGCTGCGTTCAACAAGTTCAACCTGCTTGACATCGCACAGTCCATCAACATGAAGGGCATCCCGACTTGGGTGCTGAAGGACTGCAAGACGGACAGCAAGGGGGTCTACAACCTGACCTCGCTGATTGCTCCCGTCACCGTCTGATGCTGTTCATGCCTCTCCCCCCGCAAGGGGGAGGGGCAGCATCATGGGCTACTATCAAGACCGCATATGCGGTCTTGATTATTTTTATGGACAGGAAGTTAATCAATTTCTTTAAAGAAATTGATAGTAGCCTCCAGCCTCCAGCTGGACTTGACAGATTAAAACCCTATGGTACAATCTTCTTGGCGCCCATAGGTTCTTCCCATTATGGGACGTAATTTTCTTTCACTTTGTTTCTTCCTTGCCACTTGACAGCCACCAACCTTGGGTTACAATACGCGCATGAACACCTCTCTCTCCATCTTCGCCAAGGCACTCGCATCCGAAAACCTCTCGTTCTCGTTCGACAAGAACGCTGAAACGGCATCGTTCGACACCAAGTCCCGCCACCTCATCCTGCCCGTGTGGAATGTGTCGGAGACTCTTCAGACCATGCTGATCGCCCACGAGATCGGCCACGCCCTGTGGACTCCCTACAAGGAGTCCGATGAACTGCTCAAGGCAGCAGAGGCAGAGGGGTTCCACATCCCGCTCCTTCAGCGGATCGCCAACACGGTTGAGGACGTTCGCATTGAGAAGTTGATGAAGGACAAGTACCCCGGTACGCGCCGCGACTTCTTCCTTGGCTACAAGGAGATCGTGGACACCGATATGTTCTCCTTCTCCAAGGTGAACTTCGCGGAGCAGACCCTCCTCAACAAGTTGAATATGCACTTCAAGTGGGGCGTTCCCGGCTTCATCGACGTTCCCTTGGATGCGGACGAGATGGGGATCGCGGACATCATCGACAACGTGGTCACGTTCCCGCAGGTCATTGCGGTCGCCAAGGCTCTCTACAAGCACCCCAAGATGCAGAAGGTCGTGCAGGAGTACGAGCAGCACTTGTCCGAAGGTGACATGGACGGCGCGGAAACCATGCTCAAGGAGATGACCACCGATGCCGATGGTGTCGGAACCAAGACGGGCGAGAAGTACGCTGCCTCCTCCATCTGCTTCACCGGGATGAAGAACGTCATGGACGGGATCATCGACAGCAAGACGGTCATCAAGGACTTTGAGACTTACCAGTACGGCAATCCCCCGCTCGTCATGGACGAGTACCGGAAGTTCGTCAAGGAGTCCGATGCGTTCGTGCGCCAGTTGGTCGCCCAGTTTGAACGCCGCAAGGCAGCGGACGAGATCCGCCGCGAACGTCCCAAGCAGACGGGTCTGCTGAACATGGACAAGTTGCACCAGTACCGCACCCACGATGACATCTTCATCAGCAAGATCATCAAGCAGGACGGCAAGAACCACGGCATCGTGTTCCTCCTTGACTTCAGCGGGTCGATGTCCCACAGCCTCAAGGACTGCTTCCTTCAGGTTCTCCAGTTGGTGTGGTTCTGTGAGAAGGCCAAGATCCCGTTCGAGGTGTTCGGCTTCACGGACATCGGTAGCCATGTGTTGGAGCGGTTGGGCAACAACTTGCCCTTCATGCCGGAGATGGCGCGTAAGTGTGCGACTGGGGCTTTGGTTGGCCCGTGCAAACTCATCACTCTCGCCTCCTCGCGGGACGATGCGTCCACCCGCGAAACCCTCCTCGCCTACCTCTACGAGTGCTTGGCGTTGGGAACCCGTAGCCGTCCCTCCCTCATTGGTTTGGGTGGCACTCCCACGGTTGAGGCGGTCGCCATTGCCTCCCAGTTCATGGTGGACTGGGTTCAGACCAACAACATTCAGATCCCGACCCTGATGGTCGTGACGGATGGTCAGCCCAATGGCGTGACGGTCAGCAGCGAGTGTGTCGGGACGGCTCCTGTCCTGCACTATTACCACAACGGTCAGGGTTCGCTCACCGTGATGAACGAGGTGCTTGGCACGGCGGAACGGCTCAACCTCGCGGACTACAGCAACGTCTGCATCGGCAACATGACTCTCGCCACCATGTTCCGCGCACTCCGCAAGTCCCTGAACGCCCGGTGCGTTGGAATGTTCGTGGGCGCGAACAACCTGACGGAGCGTGACTTCCACGCCTTCTGCCTGTCCAACAAGGAGCGCGATATGGTTTGGGCGCGTGGACACAAGTTCACGATGACCGACTCCCCCCGCTTCAAGGCGGCAAAGGAAGCCTACGCGGACGGTGCGATCATCGTTCACGGGGACACGTTCCCCGGATACGATTCGTTCTTCCTGATCCGCACCCCCAAGATCGTGGTCGATGCGGATGCCACGAACACTTCGGGCAACTTCACGAAGGTCAAGAACACCTTCATCAAGACGATGGGCAAGCGTTCGTGCAGTCGCGTGTTCCTCTCCCGGTACATCGACATCGTGGCGGGTCAGCCCGTGAAGGGGATGGTGGATGCCATCTACAACCACCCGGTGATGTAATACAAAAGAATTATTCATAGCCCCCCAGGACTGGAAGGAGAGAGCCAGTCCTGGGGGTTGCTTTGCATATATGGGGGCTACTATCAAAATTCCTTAAGGAATTTTGATTTATTTGCGTGGACGGGGTTATAATTTATTTGATAGTAGTCGGACGGTATCCCAGCTCGAGAAGGGCCGGCCAGAGTCTGGGCGTGCTCGAGAGGGCCCGCGGTGACTGGAAGGACTTCAAATAAATTATAATAATTTCGCTGGACTTGACAGCCTCAAACCATATGGTACAATAGCCTTGGTGCCCTAATTTATTCGGATAAACTTTCCTTAAGGAATTCTGGGCTGGACTATTCCTTGTGGTCTATTACTTGACAGCCCCCATATATGGGGGTATACTATGGGACTGTTCATGCGTCCGGTAACTCCCCAGTCCCTGTGTCTTATAATCGTGAGAGGGCGGACAGGGAGTTACCGGACGTTTATGGATCTCCGAGATTATCGGATGGATCCCTCAAATAATATTCAAAATTATTCAAATATTTCCGGACAGGATTCTGCTGGACCAGATCCAAGAATCCAAAGAGGGAACTACTATCAAAAATTTCAGTAATTTTTGAGGAGCCTAAGAGCTCTGAGCTAGGACAGGAACCAGAATCTCGGACGGGATATAAAATTATATTCCCCGATTCCCCCTATGGACGGGATTCAGATCTCTGGACGGTATTGACGCCGTATTACATTCAATTGTCAAAATAATTTAAAATATTGTCACTCATAGGTCTAATAGGCAGTTAGACGGACAGTATCTAGAGGGGGTTTTCTAAAAACAGCCTCTGAGTACAATATTTGTGTAAATTTTTGATTATTTACTTGCAGTAGCAGGATCGTTTATAGGCGCTTGGAGGCTTTTATGGTCTCTAGAGGCCTTTTATGGCTTCGGAGGGCTCTGAGGGGGCAATAAACACGATTAAAGGGGGTTATAAGAGTGCTCGCTTAATCAAATTTTCTCAAATATTCTTCAAACTTCTTTACCCCACGCACCCCCACTACGCCCCACCTTTACCCCCTTGTATATCCCTCTCTTTGTTCATTGACTTTCTTCATTTTATATTATTTATTTTAATTCTTTTAATCTTTTTACTATATCATTGAAAGGTAATTTAATATAATTTTCTTTATCTAAATTGTTCTGTACAGACTTATATTCTCTTTCAAGATAGGCATCTGTTAGTTTCTTATCTTTATGATCTCTTTCTTTTCTTTGTTGAAAGACTTTGTTCTTAGAAATATCAATATATACTTTCTCTTTAGCATCTACATCTACAATACGATGTGATCCTTCCCAATGATGACCAACTACAACGATTGGTTTATTCTTCTTCTTTGCCTTTAATACTTTTTCAGTATAAAGTCTTTTAAATTTTGATTCCCATTCAGGTGTAGATGTAGATTTGGGTTTTCCATATTTCTTTACTAATTCAGAAAATATCTCATCCAGATCAATTAAAGAAAAATTGTTTGAAGTTTGGGCTTTTTCTACTGCTGTGCTTTTTCCTGAAGCAAAATGTCCTGCTAAATGAAAATCAACAGAAAGATCCTGTTTGGATGATTCTGCTAAAAATTCTTTAAATTTCTTCATTGCTTGACCTTTTTATTGTGAAAACGTATCAACAACCATTTTACCTAATTGTTTATAAGTTTCTGGATTAAAAATATCAGAAACAGCCTTAATGCCATTATCAATCATTGCATTGTGTGCCTGTTGTAAAGTTGTAGGAGGAAATGCAGTTGGTATACTTCTATTTTCTTTTTCTCTTTTATGTACTGCTTTAAATCCTGCCTGATTGGCTACAGGTTCACCATCTTCGTCAACATCAAAGGCAAGACCCAAATCAGTACCGTATTGTTTTTCTGCTTTTATTCGTTCTTTATTTGGTGGAGTCATATACAATCCACCAATCAGTAAAGCTTGGTCCGCAGTTAAATTATTACCATCAAAATATTCTCTACCTAGTTGTGTACCAGTTGCAACTTTACCCCATGAAAGTTCTTCTGGGGTTGGTTCTTCTTTATTAGATTCTTCTAAAAATTGTTTAAATTTCTTCATTTGTTATCTTGTTGAATTTCTTTTGTTGATGAATATTTGTATGTCGGGTTAGCGTGTAATCTGTCACTAGCCGATTTTGCTTCTTTATCAAAAATGCCTTTTAATGCACCAGTAGCGTATTTGTAAATTGGTAATGCAGTATCCAAACCGTAGTCATCAGCCGTTCTTTCAAAAGTTCTAATTGCATTTCCTCTTTCAAGGGCAGAATCACGAATCCCCTCATCGCTGTATCTTTCGTTTTCCAAATCAGGATTTTGTACACTTCTTTCGTATGCAATCTGGTCTGCGTGTCTTGAGAGATCCTGATTGTCTTTTTTGGGATTGACTTGTTGTGGCATTCCCATGACATCACGTTCAAATGCCATTCTTCTTTTTGCTTCTTCTGTTGGGCTGGTGGTTGGTTTGTCTTCCATCAAATATTCTTTAAATTTCTTCATTGTTCTCTCCGTGTTGGGGATACTTTCTTTCCTGATGCTCCATGCATTCCTACTCTTGACTTCTCGGCCTTCTTGCTCTTCAATTCTTTTGATGACATCTCTGATCGTGTCTTGGGGGTTTTTTTGCTGACTCTTTTACTGGGTCTGCAATATTCATTCTTACCGCCTGCACCACAATCTTTGCCTGTCTTGGTGTCCTTCCAATCCTCTGCCTCCCAGCGTTTCAGGTTGGAACCTTCTTTGGTCTTGCGTACATCGCCCTTGCTCTTGCGGCACTTGGCGGCTGCTTGGGCTGCTCTTGCTGACCACTTGCCATATGAATTCATGGCTTTGCGGTAGCAGGCATCCTTCTCTTCGTTGAGATCATATGATTCCATCAAAAAATTTCTGAAACTTTTCATGTAACTATTTAGCCAGTTTGCTTGACTTACCCAGCCTTGGGGTGTATAGTGTTGGCATGAGAATCAAACCACCTACTACCGGACAGAAGATTGCAGATAGCATGAACAGCGAGGTCGAACAGTTGAAGGCAGAGATTGTCAGCCTCAAGGAAAAGGTCGCAGGAATGCGTAATGTTCTTTGGGAGTGGAACAACTCCTCCGGTGCTGTTTGGGAGTATTGGAAGTTGAAGCAGGTCGGAGAGAAGGCAGAGGACTATGCCCATCTCATGGATGAGTATGAGCCGGAGATGCCCTTGTTCGGTGACGAAGACAATTTTGCAGAAGGACAGTAATGAACACGAAAACCAAGAAATCAAAGATTGGTCGCTACCATGCCACCTTCAGCGGAGATGAATATATGTTCATTTCTTGGATGTACCGGGAGAGACCTGACTTCGACTACAAGTACGTTCGCAGCGATGATGCCTTCACCATTCTCTTTGACGGTGACGATGCCTTTGCCAATGAAATACTGGCCTTCATTCGTGAACAGGGATATTACACCCTCCTCAACAAGAACTGGAGATAACATGGCTGACATGATCCGAACCGTGCTGGTCGAACAGAAGATGATCTACGAAGCGCGCATTGCCGAACTCATCAAGGAGCGGGACGAGGCGAGGATGGAGATTTGCAGCGCGACCAATCATCCCGAACTGGAAGCAGAAGAGCGTGGATGGGATTGCTACAAGGAGAACAACAATGATTAAGACCAAGAAAGAAACCAAGTACCACTACTTCTTCCAGTACAACCGTGGAAACTATTTTCAAATTTCCCGTGGGTTGGAAAAGCGTTACAGCCGAATGTTCGTTGGCTCCGGTATGATGCTGGAAGGCAAGTCATTCGACCTGCACTTCTACTGCACCGCCAAGGAATACAAGCGCATAGTTGCTTGCGCTCGTCGTCGTTACGGCTATATTCGTAGCATCACTCGCATGACCAAGCAGGAATTCAACAAGGACTAACATGGCTACCAAGACCAAGACCAAGAGCCCCAAGCGCTTCTTCAAAGCAATGGAAAAACTTTCCATCGTCATTGAACAGATTGATCTTCTGCGTAATGATGTCATGGATGGAACCATCTCGCAAGTTGAGATTCAAGATATGTTGGACAAGATCTCGCATAACATCTATGTGGTTGAAGATGATTTCCTCAAGCACGAAACCGACTTTATCAATCATTCAGAAAAGAAATAAACATGGCTACCAAGAAAAAGAACACCAAGACCATCACCAAGACCCTCAGCCTATTTCCCGAACAGGGTGTGTTGGGCTTCCTTGTGGATGTTGCCGTCACCGTCATGTTCCTTGGGACGGCATTCATGATGATGATGCTGTGCGTTCAGTTGGCTGAGAAGATCACCATTACCTTTGGAAAGTAATACCAATGAGTGAAGATTGGCACAATCCTAATAGACCAAAATTAAAAAACATCAAGGACGAGGATGTTGCATACGAACTGCGTGAACTTTCAAAGTATACCAGTCTCACTCCAGAAATTATCAATATAATTTGCCACGGTTACGCTAGGATCTGTCAGTTGGAACGCGAGCGTGACGAGGCGAGGCGGGAGATATGTGAAGGTGCCGTGATTGACGGCCATGGGCCATCTGTAAACGCAAAGCAATGGGCGCAAGAGCGCGGCTGGGACTGCTACAAGGAGGACTGCAAGTGAGCGACAAACACAAAATGACCCAAGAGCGTTGGAACTACCTCATGCAGCCTTTTGATGGCGATGAGAGCGTCATGCTGACCGCACAGGAACTTGACGATGGATGGCATTGGTGCGATGAGTGGGACGGACTTCTCATTCACTCTGATGACCGTGAGTTTGATCATTGCAAGTGTGACTTCATGAAGAAGTTCCGTACACCGGAGCGAATGGAGAAGATGAAGCAGCAACAGGCTTTGGACGATATGGCAGACATAGACAACGCATTGGGATTCTTTGGACCCGATGACAACAATGAAATGGATGGGATCCAATGAGCGTATCTTTGATTTACGGACAGGGCAATCTTTATGTTCCTGCTCCGGGAATGGGATTGCTTGTGGCAATGGCTTCTGTAGTTTCATTGTCTAGACGCCGATAAATAATATAAATGCATTACAAGACTGTCTTTCTTTCAGACTTTCATTTGGCTTCCAAGAAAGCAAAGACAAAACCTCTTATTGCATTTCTAAAGAATAATGAATTTGATAATATCTTCCTTGTGGGAGATATTATCGATATATGGAGATTCAAACAGGCATTCTCAATGAATGCTGAGAAACAAAATCACCATATGGAAGTAATCGAAAGATTGCTTAAACTTTCTCGCAAGGGAACAAAGATTCATTACATCTATGGAAACCATGATGAGTTTATGGCAAAGTTTTCAGGCCATCATATCTTTGGCAATATCAGTTTGAGTGAACGAGAAGAATACACCACTTCTTCAGGAAAGAAGTTTCTCATTCTTCATGGTCACCAGTTTGACTTCCTCACAAAGTTTCCTGTAAGTTCTTATATCTACAAACTGGGTGATTATGGATATGAGTTAATATTGGAAATTAATGATTGGTTCAATTGGTGTAGAAGAATTATGGGAATGAGATACTGGTCTATCTCCAAGTATGTAAAGATTAAAGTAAAGAGAGCAGCACAGTTCATCGAAAGCTTTGAAAGCGTTGTTATCAAATACGCCAAGGAAAAGAAATATGATGGAGTTGTCTGCGGGCATTTACATGAACCAAAGTTGTATACTGTAAATAATATTACATATGCCAACTGTGGCTGCTGGACAGAGAAAGACAACTGCACATTTCTTTATGAAGATTCAGACGGATCTTTGAAACTGGACACTTATGCTATCCATTGATCTTTTCATTGAAGAATTTAAAAGAGTGTCTGTACTTACTCTTTGTTTCATGATTATATTTCCTTTGATGATCTTTGGAATGATTGAAGGAATGATAAAGTATCTTCTTACAAAGAAAAAGAAGACTGGATGTGAAGTCTAATGGTAGAACATACCGTACCATTTTGGTGGTTTGCTGGGGCTACGTTTCTACCAGTGATTGCTTTGGGAATAGCAGAAGTTTTAATTTACTTAAAAGAAACATACAAACAAAAGTATTAATTATACTTGACTGTTCATCATACTGTGGTATATTAAACATATGAAAACCGTTATCAACAAACTGACTGTTCCTCTCACTCTTCTTGCCATGATCAATCTAATTGGTATGGCATACCATTACAACTACGAAGGTGCATTGATCGGAAGCATCATCGGTATGATGGTCGCTTTCCTTGCTAACGAAATTCGCGCAAAGTTTGACTAATACAATGGTCCTGTCGTCTAGTCTGGTCAAGGACGCGGCCCTTTCAAGGCCACAACACGGGTTCGAATCCCGTCAGGATCACTAAACCTATGAAAGACATTGAACTACGTTTGAGAAACATGGCCAATAAGTGGCACGATGCAAACCGAGAAGTATTTGAAGTTTGCAGAGATGCCGCAGAAGAAATTCGTGTACTCCGTGTGCAGCGTAATTGTGCATTGGAGACTAAGGAATCTATAATCACCGCCTATAACTATGGAACTGGTTGGGGGAAAGGAAAAGACGAATGAACCCTATTGAACTAAAAGAGTACGCAGATCCAATCGACAAACTTATTAAAGACTATCCTTCTGTGTTTAAGGGCATGGTTGATTCTTCACCATACAGTCTTCCAAGTGGTTGGTATCTGCTCGTTGATAAACTGTGCTCCGATCTTTCTGTTCTTCTTGATGAAGAGCTAAAGAATACGAAGGAAGATCCTGAACAGCCTTTGTTCATGCTTCTTCAGATCAAGGAAAAGTTTGGTGGTCTTCGATTCTATTACATGATGAATACAAAGAATGACGAACTATATCATAAAGTTCAGAAGCTAATTGACATTGCTGAAGATACTTCATATACTATTTGTGAAATCACTGGAAAGCCCGGAGAATTTTGCAAGTCTGGAAGTCAGTATCATACCTTCTGCGAAGAAGTTCGTATTAAGAATGGCTATGAGGTATTGGATAATGGAAACCCGTAAAATGCTGTTATTTGCAATAACAATTACATTGGTGATCATCTGTTACGGAGCATTTTCTGTAATAAGTTATGATACTTATTTTGACACCAGACCTGTAATGGCATATGGTATTTCAATAGTCGCCGCCTTGGTTGCAACTGTAATGTGGTTGTATCTTATTCGAACATATGATGAAAAGACAGATATTTTTGTCGTTAATGTAATCTGGGATGTAGTTGTAAGTCTAATCACTATCTTGGTTCCTCTTTTCATGTATAATGTCAAAATGGATATGAAGACTCTGATTGGTGCAATTCTTGCTATTGTTGGTGTTCTTATTACCAAGCTTTGATTATGGAAACTCGTAATATTATTGACCATTACCATTATTGGAACGACGATGCAATCAGGGCTGATCTTGATACTAAGCGACATAACTTCAGTGTTGTGTGTTGCAATATTGGCAATGACTTTAATATCGCCACGGTCATTCGAAATGCTAATGCGTTTCTTGCGAAAGAAGTAGTAATCTATGGGCATAAAAAATATGATCGTCGTGGTACTGTTGGTACTCACCATTATACCAATTTTCATCATGTACGAACTATTGATGATCTTGGATCTTATTTTGAATCCAAGCAAGAATCAGGACCAGTCAGACTAATTGGAATAGACAATATTCCTGAAGCCAAGGATGTAAATGCATTTGACTTTGATCCAACTGTGCATTATATTATGATCTTTGGGCAGGAACAGATTGGTGTTCCTACGGATGTGCTAAGTATGTGTGATGATGTCTTGTATATCCCTCAGTATGGATCTGTAAGAAGCATTAATGTTGGTTGCGCAAGTTCAATTATTATGAATAATTATTGCGCTAAAATACACTCCTCGGTAGTGTAACGGTAGCACCAGAGACTTTGGATCTCTTTGTATAGGTTCGAATCCTATCTGAGGAATTATGACTGAAAAAATTATAGTATTGTCTATATGTGTTCTTGCATCCATTCCCGGATTTTGGTTAATCGGTTATGGCATCTGGTGCATGATTAGTGATTCAAGAAAGAAATAACATGAGTAATATGAAACCCGTTGGTAAATGGATTGTTGCAAAGCCTCTAGTCGGTGGTCAAAAGACATCCGAAGCAGGTATTATCTATACCGAAAGATCTAAATCTAAGATCATCCCAGCAGAAGTTATTTCTATTGGAAATAAACTAACCGAGGATATCAAGGTTGGCGATAAGATCTGGTGGGATGTCAGCAAGATCAAAGATGGCCACGAAGGAAACCATGTGGTTCATCAAGATTGGGTTGAAATGGTAGAACGAGGTTAAAGACTTAAGTTTTGATCTTGCTTTGTCTTGATGTATTCGTTCATCTTATCAAGGTATCCAAGATTTCTAAGTTCTTTGAAGATAAGATTGCCGTGTGAGAACTCACCGTATTTTTTAATATCACGGGAACGCATATCCTTAAACTTGTCTTTTAGTCTTTGGAATGATTCTTGTTCTGCATTGGAAGCAATTAAAGAATCAATTTTTTCAATGTATTCTTGAACCTTCTTGAATATATTTGGATTATCAAGATTTATTTCTTGGTTGACTGGTTCTGCAATCCAATTGTTATCTGTGAGACTGAAGACTCCCTGATCTTTGGCAAAGCCATCATTCATGTCTTGGGCATAAATTTCTACGTCATTGCCATGAATTTTTATATCATGGGTCAATGACCACAATTGTTTCTTGTCTTTTAGATAATCATCTATGAAGTCCGGGCAATTGGGAATCTCATCTACATCAACAAGTATATGCAGATCGATATCGGAATGGGATGTATAGTTGTAGTTGGCATTGCCACCAACTAAAATCATATTCTTTACTGCTTCTGCTGGAATGTTGGCCCAAGCAATCCAAGTTTTGCCAATTTCAATTAATTTATTTCTGACATCATCTTTTAATTCAAAACCATCCCAGAGCAATGGATTTAAATCTTGGTGATATTGCAAAGTAGATTTTAATTCTTCTTTTAAGAAATCAGAGAATCTGAATATTTTAGATTCATTTCTTTCGTGCTTTGATATTTCAATGGCCTGTAGTTGTGCAACTGCCTTCTTCTTGGAAGAATGCTTTCCCAGTACTTTCTTTCCTGTGGAATCTAAAACATAGAATTTGTCGCCTACCGCCTTGATCATACAATTATTTATGGAAAGAAAAACCCCTTCTGCGCAGAGATTAGAAGGGGTCGAAAGACCTTGCGATCTTTACAGGGGATTATCTGTCTTTACGGCTTGATCTTCCAAGATCATAATCTGTTGGTGGAAGACTCTTTGGGCCCATATACAATCCACGTTCAGCAAAAGTATCTGATGGTTCAGATTTTACTCCTCTTTGAGAAAAGAATCCCGCTCCGAATTCTGAAGCACGTTTTGCTTCGGCTGCAGCAAGCTTTGCTTTAAATTGTGGGTGTTCACGGATTCTTTCTTCCATACCTAAAATTTCACCCATTGCTTTTCTTCCCGAACTGCTAGCACTCCATCTATATTCTGGATCACTCAATTGATGATTAAGATCATCAAAATCAGCTCTCATTTTTTCCAAAACAGTTTCCAGCGCTGTTAATTCATCTGGTTCTGTAGCGACTTTTTCACCACCTGTATCATCTGCATCATTATACTGACCAACGATGCCATTTTCATTGAGTTTTGAAACTCTTGGAAATCCACCATAGTTAAAAAACTTAGATCCTACGTTGCGACCTTCATTTAATAATTTAGCTTTAGTAGGATCTACAAACATCAATATTCTCCAGCAATTGTCTTTGTGTACATACCACCAGCTTGTGGGGCTAATTGACCTTCAATTTGCTTCAAACGAGCTTTGATGGCTTGAGCTTTTTCTGGTTGAATGTTTTTTTGATTTAACATTCCGTTGAGGTATTCGTGCTCTGCAGCCAGTTCTTCGGTGGCTTCCTTCAAATCCTTCTTGTGCTTGGAATACTTCTTAAGTTTCATTGCAAGGTTGGCTCGGTCGCCCTTTTTGCCTTTACCTTTAGCAGCCTTTTCCAATTCCTTTTCTGGCATCTTTTTGCCAGCCTTGGTCTTGTTGTCCTTCATATGGGTGCTTTCGGAAAGTTCCAAAAATTCATTATATAGATCTTCGAATAGAGTAGCAATGATATCATCGCAAATTTCAAGTTCTTCGCTTAGGTCTTCGATGCGTTGAACTAGTTGGTTTAGGTGATTAATAGTTGGATCCATAAGATTTCCTTGTTTAAATATTTATAAAATTGTTAAGTTAAGAAGGTTCCGTTATATACAAATCTTTCAAAGTTCAAAATATTGCTTCCATAGGTAGAACCAAATAGCAACTCCAGTTTTGAAATATTTGTCAAATCAATATTTGAATTTTGTGTTTTAAAGTCTTGTAAAGTAAAAATTAGATGTGTTCCGGGTATGAATCCAGCCATCTGTGATAGAGCACCACTATAATAATTAAATCCTTTATTAGAATTTGGAATACCTAGATTTCTTTGTTTGCTTGAAATTGTAGCTGTTGCTCCAACATTGTCGGTCAAATATATACTGCAGTGATTATAACTGCTTTCTGATACACATCCCGTAGTTCCAGCAATAGGAATTTCTGTTACTAATCCCATTACTACGTTAATATTTTTTGCAGTACCGGATCTTGTAAGATCTAAAGGAGATCCATAGGAATAAGTAAATCCTTTGGTTGTATTGGTGTAATGTGTGAATACTACATTTCCATTATTGTAATATGAATTATCATATTCAACAAATGCAGTAATACCAGCACCAGCATATTTTGCATTTAAAAGTGCTGTAAAATCATTTATACCATCTACTTTATAAGTTTCTTTTATAAAATCATAGGTCATACCGGTTGTATATGCTAAGGTATTTCCAAGAAGATCTATATTATAAAGAATATCAGTTGATTTGTATTTAAATTGAAAAGCCGAAGTTGCTTCTGTACTTTGTTCAAATGTTGATTTTAAATCATTATTAGTAAGAGATAGCACATTTTTAATTTTGTTCTTAAATATGATACTAATAAATTTTAATATATTTTGGGATATCCAATAAAAATTTGGAGTCATGCTATTCTTAATATATCCTGTGCCAGTCAAATAAAACCCTTGTAAGCTAGATGATGGGGCAGTGGTTGTTTGAGGTAAATTCAAATATGTTTGTTCTGCAGTTATTGGGAATCCCATTTCATCATGTCTTGAATGTCTTACAAAAATATTTCCTCTAAAAGAATCTGTCCCATTATACAATTCTTTTGCATTTAAAAATACTCGTGGATCTGCACTATTTACTTCTTGGCCATTTGAAGTACTTATCGTAATGCTGGGCATATTAACTGCACCAGTAAATCCTGCATCAAATGAAGAAGCCCTGCGATCTTCCAGTAATACGCAACAAATAATATCGCTAAATGTTAAACCAGATACAGATGGTGTTATACTATTCCTTTGGATATCAACAGCCGCACAATTTACATTGTCTCCTCCAAAGCTTTGTCCTGCCAATATTAATTTTGTTAAATCTAGTTTACCGTTAAAATATCCACTTTTGATTTTAGTAATTTGCTCTTTTAATTGTTTTAAAATGCAAAATATTCTGTAAGAAGGGTTTGCGGTTTGTGATGGTTGAGATGTCAAACTTAATACAAAATAACCGTATGATGCTAATAAACTTGCATACGCATCATATTGTTGTGCTTGATGTCCTATGCCGTGGCAAAACAAAACAACAGGAACAGAAGACAACGAAGTAATATTTTTTGGATAAAACGCTCTATGTGTTTCAGAGCCAGCAATACCAAAATTGCTTGTATATATTGAAAGCAGTTCACTTTCAGAAAAATCTGAAGGGTTTAACAGATCAAGATATTCAAATTTAACTCCATATGGCCCCGAAGAAGACGTGTCGAGAACTAATTTAAAATCTTGAACTAAATCACCATTTTGAATAGAGGTTGTGGTGACTGGAGAACTTGTAAGAGTTAATCTAAAAATAATTTTGTATTCTCTGCAAAGCTGGTAAACTTCAGCCTGTGTAAATGAATCACAAAGATCACTATGCTTTAGACTTTGAAATACTGTAGATAGCGCAGCAGATACTATGGGTTGGGCTGAACCAGAAACATTTGCGCTTGAAAGATTTATTAAAGTGTTTGAAACTATTCCGGTAAAATTATTACTGCCGTCTATACCAGTACACAAAAATACTTGTAATGAATATAAATTACTATTAATATTTGCTGCAGATATGGTAGCAAGACCAAAAGAGGTTCTGAATGTGTTGATAACATTAAGATTTGTAGAATAATAAATTGAATTGTTGCAAGGAATTGTATCGTTATTTGTATAACTCAATTCATTTGTTGAATTGTCAATTACATTCTGAATAGCGGTAGCCGTTAATGTTGAAATGTATGCCATAATTATTAGGTAATTGTTTTCGCAAGATCTAAACTATTGGTTGATGAATTGAATCTGTAAATTTTATTACCGCTCGTAAACCATGAAGAGCCACCAGAATCATAACTAAAATTATAAGATCCTAGAGCGGTATTCAAAATCGTCTGAAATATTAATGGTTTATATGTTATCGAAGTTCTTATAAAGAATACTAAAGTTTTTGTATCAAAACATAAAAACAAAAATGATGGAGACGCATAAACTTTTTGCAACGTGCCATTAACTATTCCATCTACATCATTGCGATAAGCAAAGTCTGCCAATGGGCAGTTTGCGGGATTTGCCAGATATGGTTTGGATGCAACACAGCCTAATTGGGTTTGTTGATCAGATGTCATACTTGCTCTAGTAAAAAATGTATTTTCAAGAGCCGTAAGATCATCCCCCTGATAGATTATCTTAACAAGACCAGCAGTCAAATATGAAGGATTTGCAGTTGCTCCAGCATTTTTATTTGCTAAAGTAAAATCTTCATAATGAAAAGTATTTAAACCTTCTGTTGTAGTATTTGGAGATCTATAGATTCTTATATTTTTTATTGAAGATTGTGTTAATACTTGTGATACATGATAAGTGTCGGTATCATTTATTGCAATTTTTGTTAAAAGAGTTTCTTCTTCTATTACTGGTGTCAAATATGTTGAGGAAGAAGAGCTAGATGTTAATTCCAAATTACCTCTAATAAATGTTTTTTCTGCATATGTGCCAACTATATTTTGATTAAAATATGTAACGCCATTGGAATAAGAAAGATTGTATGATGATGATTTAAATCCTACTATTGGAGCTGGGGCAGTTGGCAAATAGTATGATTTATCTTTATAATAAGTTGCCCCACTTTGTCTTACTATACTAAACTGTTTAACTGAAGGCAACGATAGCATCTGGAAAGTAAGTCCAGATTGTGCATCTGTAGCCAAAGCCGGACTGAGAGATGGGCCAGTACCATATACTATTTTTGTTTGTACTATTTGAGGTGTAAGTGATGACAGGGCTGGGTATTTTGTTAATGACAAATAGCGGGGAGAGTCGTAATTATACGAAGAAGTGCGATATGTAATTTGATTTTGTTTATTTGCAATAGAAGCTTGTGCAAAATTATAACCTTTGCAAGCAAGATCAGATACACCATATACACCGGTATCAACATAATTGTCTATGGCAGAGTGTACAGTTGCAGCTAAACTCAAATCGTTTAGTCTTTCTAAACCTTTCTTTCTCATCAATGCATAAGCGTTATTTGAGTGAACTAATTTAAATTTTGGTGTGGCCGCAGAATCATAATTTCTTTCATAATAATATACACGAGTAGATGCGTCAATACTTGAAACTCTGGTATCATATGTGCTGGAAGATTTATACAGTTCAGTGCTGCTTACTGCCATTCCATAAAAATCTTGATCTACTGATATTACAGAACCAAAATTAGGTTGATCTTCTGTAATAGTCTGCAATAAAGTATCACTCGTTACATTGAATAGATAAACAGTTTTGTTAGAAGGGCATGATACGATTGCATAAGTTCCATCATTTGAAATGAATAGTTTTCTATAAGTTTCAGATGAAAATGTAGTATTTCCTAAACTTAAGGTATTGAGTTGTGTTAGCGTGACATTTAAAGGTGATGTTGTATATACAGCAGAGTAAACGGTAACATTATTGGCAGAAGAATCGTAATACGCCAACTTAGTAGCATCATCGGAGAAATACGATTCTTGTATTATTTGACTGGATTGACTTGCTGCACCACCACTTGTTGTTTCATAATCAAAACTTTCTAATTTAAAAAATTCATCAAAAGATGCATGTGTTACACCAAAACTATTCATCCACAGATTTTGGACTGGATTATAATAAAAGATGCCAAACGGAGTTCTTTTTTCAATCCATTCGTCTTTATTGGATCTAGACGAAGGCTTGGTACCCATGCTATTCAATTCTAATATGGTTTCAGATATTACCGATGATGTTTGACGGCTATTTTGGTTGCTATAGTATTCTTCTAATCTTTGTTTTCTTAATGCCTTCTTGGATTCAACAATTTGTTTTTGTTTTTCAGATTTTTCTATTTCTTTGTTGAACTTATTAAAAGCATATTTGTCTTCAGTCTTACTAGACTTTAAAAAGATTTTAGAAAGTGCATAATCAACTATTTCTTTTTTGCTTTCATCCAATGGTATAATTTTGCTTTGATTTAAAGAATTATAATATTGCTCCAAGCGAGCTTTTCTTTGCAATTCTTTTTGTTTTTGAGGATCTACAGAAGAGTTACCTAAAAACTTTTTAATGAAATCTTCATTTGGATGTGGCATAAAAATATTTATATATTAGTTGACTGCGCTATATAAGAGAGTATAATTGAAAACCATGAATACTAATGACATTGAAACTTTGTTTTATGAATATGGCGAAACCATGAAACACATTGGAAGATGTGAAACCAATGAAAAAATGGGCATGAAGGAATACAATAAACTAATTTCTGAAAAAGAAAAGATTATTGCTAAATTTAATGATTGCCTTGCCATTAAACCAAATAAAAAATTGGCCAATGTCTTAGGAGTAATATGAATCACTGAAAGTTTTCTTGATAATATCATCAACATGTTCAGGAGAATATCCTTTCAATTTTTCCATTATTTGCTTTCTTACCTCTTGCTTCCACTTTGCAAGGCCTGCTTGTGATGCATCTTCAATGCCCACAGTTTTAGTGGGGTTATATTTTTGCTCTACGTTATAAAGATTTCCCATAAAAGTATTTATCTATGCCAAGAATCAAAAAAACATCATCTCAACCAAAAAGAAAACCAAAGAAACCTATAAAAATTGTAAAACCAGTTTACCCTGATTATTTGCAAAATTTTATAAACCGTGTTGAAACCGAAACAGTATATACTGTAAAGGTTGATCGGTATGCTGAAAATAATTCTTATCACATTGGAGTAAATAAAAAAATTAGAAATGTTCAGAGATGTATATGGGCTGCTAATTTTGTTGATACTCCAGAACAGTTAGAAAATTTTTGGATTTCCGAAGCATTCAAGGCTGAGAAAAAACTCTAAATATTTGTAACATGTACGACAAATACTTCGAATACAATCCATTTGCGTCTAATACTAAACTTCCAAAGCATAAAGGTATTTTAATTTTAGGTGGAACCGCAGGAAGTTCATCCGCTTTCAATGTTGATTTTTATTCTGATGCTGGGTTTGGAATTACATTCCGTGCTCCAGTTACAGTAAATACTTCCCCATATATTCTTCCATTTCAAATTTGGGGATTGCCTTCTGGTTTTGCTGGTGGGCTTACTGGTGGATATATCAACTAAATGTCAAAAGAAATCCGCTGCTTGATCACTAATAGGATCTTGCGGCCCGGAGAATGGTTTTGGTTCTCTTGGGAAATGGATGCGCCGATATCCGCACAAGGTATTGCAGAAATAGAAATTCGTCGCCATACTGGCGACGAATTTGCTAAATTGGTATGGGAAGAATGGGAATGGTCTAGAGAGATCGGTTACCCTGATCTTTAACCATTAACCATTCTGTTAATGATATCGCTTACAGATTCAGATAAACGCTTGCCTTTTTTCTGTGCCAAGGCAATTTGTGCTGCTCTGCCACGGAGTACTCCAGACTCTGGGGATGCGGTTTGAACAACTGGTTCGGAGGCAGCTGGAGTGCTTCCGAGATTCATTGAAGCTTGCCATGCACTTCTTCCGGCAGCTTTCATTTCATCTCTAGAACCACCTTTTCTTGCAACTTCGAGAGCAGCTTGACGGTAAGCTCTTTCATGCGCAGTTGGCTCTGACTTCATGCTTCTTTGTGGTAAAGCAGCATTGGCTCGACGGGTAATTTCATTTGGGCTCATACCTGCATATTGGCCATCCATAGAATTATCAGAAGCATCTAGTGCAACGTCACCAGCATCTCCAACGATACCATTATTGTCTAGATCTACTTGGGTTGGTTTGGAATCACGGGCAGCTAGTTCAACGTCTCCAGCTACTCCAGCTTCAGTTTCCAATCTTGCTTGTGCTCCGATTGGACTTTTAAATCCAGTTGAATAAGAAGGTTTAGCAAAAATTTCAGCAGCGGTTTCTGCTGATCTGGCGCGATTGCGAGCAGCATTTACACCAGCATCTTCAGCACTGGCAGTTCTATGTGGTACTGAAGCCTCTTTTTCTCTACGAATTTGAGCAATTATAGCCAATTGCTCTGGAGTTATTTGAGCTCCGGGACCACCTTTTTCATCTCCTAAGTCTTCAAATTCTTCGCCACCAAAACCTAGACCACCTTGGTTAGCAATTTCGCGTCCAAGATTAGCAAGATTTCTAACATTTGTTTGACCACCCAATCTTAGTGGTCTTGGATTACCTTCATTCGATTTCTTCAACATACCGCCAATAGATGCGGCAATGTCACCGGCATGCTCTTCGGTACCCAAACCAACAACTCCTGCGCTTGGATTACCTTTAATTCTGGTACCACCTTGTTTTAGACCAGATTCACCAGAAATGGTTGGATTATATTGGGCCTCATATAGCAGTTTTGCATGATTATGCTGCACTTGCTTGCTGGCTTGATTTAACGAATGAATCCAGTGGTAATATCCTTGATTGTTCTTCATGAAAATATTTATACTTGACAAGCGCTCTACATGATATATACTAGGGGCATGGATTACGGATCACATGGTGCTGGAAAAGGAAGTTCTCCAAGACCTGTAAATTTAGAACAGTATGGTAAAAATTTTGATGCAATCTTCAAGAAAAAGAAGAAATCAAAAAAGGTTAAGAAGTAAATTTTTGCGAATGTAACTCAGTGGTAGAGTCTCGGTTTTCCAAACCGATGGTCGTGGGTTCAAATCCCATCGTTCGCTTTTGACAATTGAAGACTATAAAACTGTATGGGGATAACTGATACCCTAGCAGTAATCAGAGGTGGGGCGCGGGATACCTCAGAAGAACGCGCAGGGCTAGTACTATACTTCCCAGACCTTGATCAGGGCTGGAAAAAGGATTCAATGCCCGACTTTAGCGAGTTTACTCAAGCGGTCAACGAGGGCAGACTGTAAATCTGCTGGCTTATGTCTACGAAGGTTCGAATCCTTCAGCTCGCATTTGGATATACAACAAATATGAAAAATAATTTATACATCACAATGTCATGGGAACTTCAAGCAATAGACAAAATTTGTGAAGAAATACGAACAAAAAAATTTATAAATGAAAAAACTGCAATATTGCAGTTAAGTTATGAATATTCTGGAATATTAGCACAATTATTGTCACACAAATTGTCTACAAAAAATGAACCAATTGATATTGAACCAGTAAATATTCCTTATAAATCAGAATTTGAAGCCATCATTCATCCAAATCAAATTGATCCATATGAAAGATTAATTGTGGTTGATAGTGGATGTCTATCTGGTAATAACTTTCAAAAAATAAAAAATAAACTTTTGGACTATGGATTTTCTGAAGATAAACTATTATTTTGTTGTGTAGCGTGTAGTACCACTTCTGTTTTTAAACCTGATATTTGTCCAATTTATTTTGATGGTAAAAATGACATGGTTCATTTTTGGTGGGAAACAAAAACTAATAGATTTGACTAAATAATCTTAGGTATTGTTGATATTGGATTGAAATGCGTACAACACGGGGGTTCGAATCCCCCCGACTCCATTAGCCTAAGTCAGAGAATCTGCAATCCTCTGAAAACGGCGAATCAAGTCCTCGTAGCAGCGGGGCATTTCCCGAAGTCCTAGGCTTCGGGTCACGGGGTCGAAAGGAATCGATTGGCGCAGAGTAATGAAAAAGGAGATACCCGACACGGGTAACAAGTGTCGTAAATAAACAGTTGCAAAAATGATTGCCAATTATATGGCAGTGGCTGCTTAAAGCAGTGGGGTTTGGTCTCCCGCATCTGAATCGACCCAAAACCCCCCTCAAAAGGGGTTTTGTTATTTGACTGACCATAAATAAAGAGTATACTATTCATATGCCTAATTCTAAACAACGTATAACTGCTAGGGCGCACAGAAAGCGCAAAACCCGTCTTCGTAATAACCGTCACAAGAGCCTCATGGAGGCTAAAGTTGGTACTCTTCGTGTGCTTGACGCGATTGGCCAACTACCTATTTCAGTCAAGCAAGTGAGATTGCCTAATGGCTAAGACCGCTACAGAAATGACTCTTGCCGATGTTCGCAAGAAGTATGATTCTATCGATTGCTTCTTCACCTATTATGATGGTGAGAAGGCTGCATTTGATTTTTATGGTACTGATGCAACTGGTGCCGAAGTTCGTATTTCCCTTGGTGGATGTCCTGCTTGGATCAAGCACATGGCATTCGGTCCTAAGGATCCACTAAATATCAGTGACGCAATGAGCCGTCATGTTCGATATGTCTCCGTTACAGACAACCGGGGCAAATTGGTTTATGAACAAATTTTTGACACTAACTGAGGAAAGATATGAATAATTCAGATTTTAATGATTTCAAGAACTGGCAGAATGGCGATGATGATGCCAACAATCCAAACAATAACCCTAATGGGTTCTTCTTCTATGGCAACATGGGGCCAGAGTTTCGTAAGATGTGGAACGATATCAATAATGGCCAAGACTTCACTGAGAGCATGAAGGAGTACTTGAACATTGATGACATCATGAAGGATTACATCAATAAGGTTGATAATATTAGAAACAATCCTCCCAAGAATCAACCTAATCCAATGCACAATCGCAGACCGGTAAGAAATAAGCAACAGCCACAGAAGCAAGTAACTACTTTTACCCGTGAAGATTATGAAAAGCTTATTGAAATTCGCGGATATCTCAATATTACAGAACAACGTGCTCACGTAAAGGCCCTAGACAAATTGCTTAGCCAAATTGTTATGGTACCAATTAATCCAAAGGATAAGCCATGAGCTCATACATTCCCGGTTCCGCATACCAAAAAGGATTTGATGCTAGGATGTCTGGTGGCAACAAAGCATCAAACGTTTTTGAATCAAATTCTGTTTATTGGCAAGAATGGGAAACTGGTTGGGATGATGCCCATACTAAAATCATCAATGAAGCCAGAGCAAATTCTGGTTGCACAAAACCAAAGTGTTGTAAGAATTTTATTCAAGATTGAGAAAACCCCCGAAAGGGGGTTTTTTATTCTGCTCTATCTTCAAACAATTTCAATTCTTCAGCATTCAATCCAAATTGTTCATAGAAACTCTTGGAAGCATAGTTAACCCAGTACAGATCTTGTGCACCGCTATCAGGATTGACCATTCTAATCGCCATCTTTCCTTTTGGATTACGGCGCTGATATCTTTGTAGATATGTTTTTGTTTCGCTATCTGGAACGTGCTTCCATGCTTTTGCTGATTTAAAATCTTCAAATTCTTTTGGACAAACGTCAAACATTTCACAATTGTCCAAACCACCCGGAATCACTGGTTGTTTTCTTTTCGTTGTTCCCATTACAGGATCGAAACCAGAGACAGCACCAGTATTGTATCCGGTAGAGGTTCCTGCAGTAGCCATTCCACCAGATGCCATGTCTTCACATAATTCAAAATAACTCAGGGTTGGATCGATATTGAGTGCAATGTATCCTTCAAGAGAGCCAACGAATTCTGAACGGCTGACACCATATTCTTCGAATGCTTCGCTGAATATCTGTAAGGTGCTCATGTAATTACCAAGTCTTGCCTTGGTCATGCCGACAGGCAGTTCATCAAAGATTTTCTTTAACTTAATTATTAAATATTCAAAAGAATCAATGCTGCTTTCAGGCTTTATGATATTACCACGTTCATCAATTGCACCAGCCTTGTAAGCCTGCAGTGATGTATAAGGAGCACTTATAGCTTCTGAAAACTTGTAGGTGTAAAATGCGGGAACGTAGTTGCTGATATTCATTATATAATATTTATTGTTCTGTAAAGCTAAGTTTTCTATCAACTCTTGGATCAGTGTTTACTTCTGAATATTTTACTTCTGGAAGTTCTTTGATATTAAAATTTAAAAATACAGTAAATGATTTTAAATATGAATGCAGTCTTGGTTCAACCTTATAAAATAAAATTCTTGCAGAATTTTCTTCTCCAAAGACATTGCTTAAAATAATAATGTGATTTATTATAAGCCGTTCTCGGATTGATTTTAATGTCTTGTGCTTGTGTATCTTTTGCAGTAATCTCTTGACGTATTTGATACGCTTCAAGTCATCTAAAAATTCAACTTTGCCGGAACATTCTCTATTAAAATAACAAGACTGACAGAATTCTAAAAATATTTCTTCTGTCAGTGGCTTGTTTTTTTCCATTATATTACATTCAGTGCTGGCAACCACAGTCATTTGACATCGAATCTGCATTATTGTAAGATGAATCTCCGATTGGAACAATTACCAAAACCATCTTACGAAGATGATTTGGCTGCTTTTCTACACTAATGCTTAATCCCAAAGATGTTCCAAGTTTTTCCTTAATACCATCTCCCTGTGCGAATCCTTTTACATTTACATCATCATAGGGATTCTGTCCATAGACACCGAGCTGAGGACTACCATATTGTACGAGTTCGACCATTGTCAGGCCATCTGAAAGCTTTTGTTTTGGCATCTTGAAGTCAAGACCAACCATACTGAGCTTTTGTTTGACGACAGCAAGAACACTGTCTGGATCAATGTAATCTCTAGAAGAGAAGGTGTGCAACATTGCATTAATAGCATCAATCTGGCGAGGAAGTTGGAGATTGAAAGTACCAGTGTTGGTCAAAGGAGATTGACCATTCTTGCCTTGTGGATCTCCGATATACAAACCACCTCCGATGGTGTGCTCGCCGGCATTTTCTACAATATTGGTGATTTTGTTGATGAGTGTTTTAAATTTCATGGCTGTCCTTTATTTAGTTCTCTTTTGTATTAACCCGAATAGATCTGGGTTGTATGATTCCGATAAAGAATGTAAAGTATGATTGGAAAGATCATTTTTGATCTGTTTCGTGTCAACGGAAACTTCTTTAGATTCTTTTAACATGGAAGTAACTGATTTGCTGCTCCATGTCTTGCAAGCCCAGTACCGAGCTTTCCAACGTGGTCCCGGATTATCGCAATTATGTCTGGCACGGAAATTGCGACGACGAGCAGGATTGTCACGCTTGATTTCCATATTGGGATCACCAAAATTTACCTTAACAACATTTCCCTTGTCATTTTTTACAAATACTTTGTATTTTTTAACATCACCGCGCATGATCTTATTGAGTTTGACTTTCTTTTTAGAGTCTTCGTATATCTCAATAGATTTGCCATCTTCATTTAATTCAGCACTCAAAACATTATCAAGCAAGCCAATTACGTCAGACTCTTCAACAATATTAATTATTTCACAGTTATTTTCATCAATCATATTGATGCTTAATTTTCCTTCATTTAACTCTAAGGAATTTATATTAAACATTTTTCCAGATTCAAGAATGATTAAATCACCGGGAATTAAGTTTTTGGCTTCGATAGCCTGACATGTGATTGAAAAAAGCATGTTTCCATTATCAATTGTTAAAGACTCGCCCAATAATTTTCTTGAAGGACTAGACTTGGTGAGCACTTTCTCGGTAATGTACTTTACATGCTTAGAAATCATTTCCAGCTATCTTTCTTCTGAGTCTCGCCTTTTTTGTGTCCATTATCCGAGCGATTGCTGGATTTATCACGAACACGTAAATTATTTAGGCCCTTTGAACCACCGCTGCGCAGGGGACGTTTATGGTCGATGTCTTTGCCATCTCCCTTTTTAACTTTTCCCTTTTTCTTCATCAACTCTCTGGCAATAGTTCTTGCAGAACGTTCTTTTCTTTGTTTAGCTTTGCCGTGATAATTCTTGTATTCTTTTTTATAATCTCTCTCATATTCTTCTTGAACCAGATCTTCTATTAAATCTGCATACAAGAAAGGATCTTCATTTACACGTTTGATCATGATTTCATATATTGATTGGACGTTTATCATGTGCGATTCAACATTTTCATTCAATAGATTTACAGGATCAGATAGGATCGATGCTTCTGAATCAGTAATTAAATTTGTTTTGAGAAGTTTGGAAATTACAAAGTTATTTGAAAATGATTCAATTAATAAATCGTTGAGTACAATTGCTGCTTCGGAAAGACTATCCTCGTTTGTAATATTTTCCCCACGCATTACAGGAATCTTTGTAGTTTTACCGTTTATTGTTACATAGTTGAACTGAACAGCATTTAGGTCTTTGGGTTTGAATCCGGGTAGCAGACTTGCATTCAGCATGAAATCATTATTCTTTATGATATAATCAACCATAATATCAATGGGTTCAATACTATCTCTTGCAATTAACAATCCTTCTGTGGGATCTTCTTCTGCCTCAACTAAAGATGTATACTTCTTCATTGTTTCTGCTGCTGCAGGAGTATAATTTACAATATTTGAAGAAGTGATTACATCTTTTGCTGGTTTAATGTCAATTATGGAATCTCTGGAAATTGCATTAAAATAATCATCAGTTAGATTAAAAATTCCATTGGCTGTAATTACATAATTTGGAGCAACATTTGGATCTGTAATATTATCTCCGCGAACTACGGTTTTCAATAGATTGTTGATCACGGCAGTCTTCAATCCACCCTTGGATCCAGTAGACTTCATGAGCTCTTTTGCACCATCTTGCCATGCTTGTTGATAATATGACAAAGATGCAAGTTTATTTAAATTTCCATCTTGATCAATAATCATTCCAATTGTTTTACCATCTGGAGATGTTATTGGAGTATTTTGTAATTGTTGAAGAAGTTCTGGATTTTGTTTGATGATATCCAAATATTGATCGGGAATCAAAGTAGTGGAAAAGTTTTCTTTTCCTTGTTTCATTTTTTGGAACAAGGCAGAAAGTTTTGGATCACCAGCAATTAGTTGAGGATTTGAGAGCGCTTGTGTAAGGGCTTTAGAAACATATCCTCTGAAATTTTTGTTTGATTGATCAAATTGAGTTGTTGATAGGGATATTTCTCCACCAGCAGAAACTTTAAACTTATAGTTTCCACATTCCATGTCAGCTGCACCATCAGCTACTACTGGTTTACCAACAGTCTCAACATTAGTCAAAAGATTTTGCAAGCATTGATCACCAACTTGTGATAGAATCTTCTTAGCAGTAAAGAATGCTGCTCTTGTAAATTCTTTGGATTCTGGAGCAAGAGCCATATAAGTCTGCAACTCTTGGTCGCTGGCTCCTGTTTTTAATTTGGCCAAAAAGATAAAAGCATTTAGAACTTGCTGATTATATGGAGTAGAACTTATATTGCTCAGACCATAAGTTAGAGTAAGTTTTTCATAAGAAAGTTTATCAAAATCATTATTAGCAGCGGGTCTGCGAGTCATCTTGAAGTATTCATTACGTACATCAGGTGGCATACCCATCAATTGTTCCGTAGTCATCTGTGACATGGTTTGGAACATTTGTTCTTTGCTTAATTTTTTAGCCTTGGACTTTTCATCGGCAGTCTTTGGCTTGGCTTCTTCGCGCTCTTTTTCTTCTTCTTTGCTTTTTTTCTTTTCTTTATCTTGATCTTTTTTATTGTCTTTGAGATCACCAAACAATAATTTGGATGCGCGAGTTTGTTCAAAGTTTGGGCTGGCCGAAGCTTGTTGAGCTTCGCCCATGCTTATTCCAGCTTCGCTGACTTTTTCGTGATAGCTAGCGTTAAAGGAATCTTTAAAAATTAATTGTGTAGCGCCACTTTTAGTTTTTACAATGATAATTTCCTTGAGAAGATCCTGTTTTGGCTTCTTTTCTCTTGGAATTTGTTTGGCACGTTCTACGCGCTTTCTGGCAGCATCACGCGACTTAAAGTCTGCACTATTACTTTTAGCACGTTCCATCTTATCAGCACCAGCTGCAACGGAAGAGGCTTCAGTTAATGTATATTTTTCAATAATTTTGGATAGAATGCTTTTAAAGTTCATCTCCAATTATTTAGGCTCTAAAAAATCCTTATACTGCTCCAAAGGATTGTATACCTTTAAATTTTTATAGGTTTTTGACCTGCCTTTTATGAGAGCTTTTAGATTGGAATACCCTAAACCATTTCTTTTGGCAAATTGAGAGATGTTATCTACAAAAATTTGCTCATTGGTGGTGATGTCAACCAATATAGCTGTTTTGGTTACGGGTATCTTTTTAGCCTTTGGTTCTTTAATTTTTTCAAAAGAACCAACGCTATCTTTTACTTCTCTTATTTCGACTGCAGTCCACCCCTTATATGTTTTGCGTTTACCATTCAAGAGTTCACAAATTTTTACGGCAGTCATACCATTAGATTTGGCAAACTCTGACATATTTTCAAAGAATACTTTTTCTCCCGAATCAACCCGTTTTAACCAATATCCATTCTTTTCTTTAACAGCACTAGTCCAATTCCAATATTTACCAATTAAAGTAAAAAAACCACCATGCTGTTGTATAAACTGCTGGCGGTGTAATGCTGACTTAGAATTGTCATTCATTTGAGTCCATAATTTGGACCCCTTGCGGTTTACAGTTTTTTCTAAAGTAGGTTCTTCATAAAAGGCCATTGTTGTATTCCTTAATAAGAGACTTCAATGCCTTGACATGCGTAATCGGTTTTCCTTGGAATACTTGACGCAGGCCATCTTCGCAGGCAATCAAGATAGCAAAATTATCTACAATAATTCCAGTTCTTTCTTGAAACATTAAAGCATATGCACAAGCCTGTGCAAAATAATTGTCAATGTCACTTGCTCTTTTTTGTTTGGTGCTGGCTTTAAAATCTATGATGGATAACTTCCCATCATATTCGGCAATGCAATCTGTTCTGCCAGCCAATCCCAAGGTCTTTGACCATAGAGGAGTTTCTAATGCAACGATATTATCTATTTTGTCTATTTCAGGCCGTAATATAGAAAACAAAGATTTTAAATTTGAATGAAGATTGTCATAATCTAGATCTTCATTTTTTAAATATTGTTCTATTACAGAATGAAATTTAGTTCCACGAGACGTTACTCGTTTGCTTTCTTCTGGATTCTTTGCGCGCCACTGTGCAAAGAACTGTTGTTTTTTAAATCCAACAACAGTAGTTACAGATGGAAAGATTCCGTCTGGAGTTTCATATAATCTTTTCCCGTCTGAACTAGCTTCTTTAAGTTGACCGTCAAATGTTATTGGTTTGTGTACAAATGTTTTATTAATAATATGCATAAAAAATATTCAATATAATACCACAGATATTGTCATATGCAATTATTTAACGCATAACTTGACGCGATGCATATTGACCAATACTTTCTCTACCAAGATTCAATCCAATATTGGTTGCAGTTCCTTGTGACTTGAACAAATCTACAGTTGAAGGAGTATTGCCACCAAGACCGGGGAAAATATTTGGTAATTTAAAATCTCTTTTAGGTTTTTTAGGTTTAGGTTCAGGACGTGGTTCTGGTCTAGGTTCAGGACGTGGTTCTGGTCTAGGTTCAGGACGTGGTTCTGGTCTAGGTTCGGGTCTAGGTTCAGGACGTGGTTCTGGTCTAGGTTCGGGTCTAGGTTCAGGACGTGGTTCTGGTCTAATTAGTGGTTTTGGCTCTACATCAGGATGTGGCTTTGGGAATGTTAAAGGATTTGGCTCTACATCAGGATGTGGCTTTGGGAATGTTAAAGGATTTGGCTCTACATCAGGATGTGGCTTTGGGAATGTTAAAGGATTTGGCTCTACATCAGGAGTTTTTGGAGGTGTTAATGGATTATACTCAGGATACTCTAATGGCTCTACATCAGGAGTTTTTGGCTTTGGAGCCCATAGTGGGTGGTTAGGATCATATTGAGGTTTTGGAGTGGTGGGTACAGGCTCCTGATCAGGTTTTGGTCTTGGAGTTCTGGGTACAGGTTTTTGTTCCGGTATTTCTTCTTCTTCCGGTGGTTTCTCTGGTTTTGGTTCTTCCGGTGGTTTCTCAGGCTTTGGCTTTGGAGTTGATGGTGGTGCTTCTGGTGGAGCTGGTGGTGGTTCAGCAGGAGGTGTATGTACCGGTGGTGCTTCTGGTTGAGCTGGTGGAGCTACCGGTGGTTTTTCAGGTGGCGTAAAAGGAAGTGGTGCAGGTGGTTCTGGTAATTGACCCGGTGGCACTTCTTCTGGAACTATTCTTGGATATTGTGGTTGTTCTGGTTTTGGTTGTGTTGGTTTTGGTAATGGAATTGGTTCGGCAAATCTTGCTGCCGGAGTTTGGGCTTTTGGTAAAGCACTGGAAGAAACTTCTCCTGCGATTCTTGTGGCTGTTTCTCTTGCTGCACGTTCTGCTGCTTGTTGGGCCGCGCGTTCTAGTGCTATTTCAGCTGCTCTTCTCCAAAGAAAATTTACGCCTAAATCTACAACTTCTTTAGCCACAACACTGGCCAAACCTTCAAACAATGAAGTATAGACATCTTCTGTTTTTATACCTTTAAGTTTATTTTCGTATCTTTGCTCTAGAATTGAAAAAATTAAAGGATTGGTTTTTTTTATATTATGCCCCATTACTTTGTCCCTGTAACTCTTTTGCTCTGTTTGCAATCCATTGAGCGCGTTCTTTTGCCTTTTGTTTTTCTTCTTCATCCGCAGCTGCATTTCTAGCAAGAATAACAGGATCTCCACCTGCAACTCCTTTTGGTTTTTCATTCAAATCAGAAGTTCCAGCACCTGTAGCATTTCCGGCTATCCAATTAAATGGAGATCTTGCTGCATAATAAAGTCCTTTACCAAGTGCGTCCGATACAGTTGCACGCTTTCCTTCTCCTTGGAATGGAAGTTCTAAATCCGAAATGGCCTCACCAGCTTTATAACCAGCTAGTGCTGCTACACCCAATCCCGCACCTTGCAACGCTGCACCTCCAATAGCACCTGCTGTTGGTAAAGCACCACCAAGAATAGATGTAACTGCAACATCTCCTGCGGCACCTGCACCCCATGAACCTGCTTGACGAACCCATTCATTTTCAATACCTGCAGCCTCCAATGCTTTATCTGCTCCATATGCGGCTCCAAGACCACCTGCAAAACCACCAAATCCTCTTGGTGTAAAAATAGTTTTGGCTGTATCTTTTATTTCTCTGCCAAGAGCATTGGGATAATTCTTTACAGGAGTTGGGAACTGTCCTTTTACAAATGTGGTAAATTTATTTGGACCAGCAGGTTTTTTTGCTTTTACTTCAGAAGCTGGTTTGACTGGTTCGCCCTCAGCGGCCCTTGCTTCGGCTTCTGCGGCGCTACGCGAGGCACGTTGATCTGCTCTACGTCGTGCTTCTGCATTCCTTTCAGCGTCGGGGTCTCTTCTCGGAGGTGGTGTTGGTCCACTATTAGGTGCCTTTGGTGTTTCTGTTTTTGATGCAGATGAAGGTTCTGCCTTTGGTGTTTCTGTTTTTGGTGCAGATGAAGAATTGCTTGATGCACCTTTTGCATCAAATTTACCAGCTTTTCTTGATCTTTCTAAAATTTCCATAGATTCATTGTCTAAACCGCTATCTTTTAGCCATTCAGTAAATTGAGCATCATTAACATTTTTAAATTTATTATATAATTTTTCTAATCTTATTTCTCTCGCCCCCCAAGTTTCAGAAGATTCTCCAGCATCTGCAGCTCTAGAATCATTTCTTGCTTCAGTTATAATTTTTAATTGATACTGAAGAAATTCATAACGCTCTTGAAGTTGCTCGGCTTTAAATATATAATGGTTTGTTAGATAATCCATGGATTGCTCTTTTATCTTGACATTAAAGCTTGTCTAGCTTTTTTCTGTGCTTCTGTTTCTTCTGGGGTATTGTTGGCTGCTGGTGCTGGCCCCAATCCTAAAGTTTCTCTTACACTAGGTACTGCACCAGACGCAGGAGCTGGAGTTGGTGCAGGTTTTGCTGTACTTTGTGGTGCGGGTGTGGGTGCCTTTGCGGGAGTTGCGGGGGCGCCACCACCTAGACCTAAAGTTGCTCTTGCTCCTTGAACTCCGGGAGTTGTAGTTTGGGCGGGAGCAGATCCCGAACCTAAACCTAAAGTTGCTCTTGCCCCCTGTACACCGGGAGACGATGCTTGTTCTGGAGCAGAAGATGCACCCATCCCCAAAGTTTGTCTTACCTTATCATTTACTTGACTACCAGTTTGTGCTGGGGTTGATGGAGTACCATCAGAAATTTTTAAAGAAAGTGAAGACTCTTGTCCTGCAGGAGCAGGTGCCTTACCGGGAGGTGTTGTTTTTCCGGGAGTTGCTGGTGCTGGTGTAGATGATGGTTGACTAATTGCACCGGGGCTTACAGATTTTCCTGTGCCTTGACCAGCAGGAGCACCGTCTCCACGCTCTGAATAAGGCATTGGGCCTTTTGGAGCATTTGCATTACGTTCTTCTGGAGTTGAGCCTGCACGTTCAGAATAAGGCATTGGTGCTTTACCACTTTTTTCTTTTGCTTCTCTTGCGGCCAGTTCTTCTCTACTTCGAGCATTTCCTGCTCTTCTTATCATATCATCAACTACATCTCTATCTTTTTTTGCTTGTGCGGCTTTTTCTTCTGGTGTTCTACGTCTTCTTGCAAGTTCTCTTTCTTCTTGACCACGAATTTCTTCATCGGTAAGTCGATTGGTACCTTCACCTCTGGCACGTCTTGCTGCTCGCACTAAACCTCTGGGATCTGCAGCATCACCTTTTGATCTAAGGTATGCTAAATTTTCTTCGCCACTTTGACGTTCTGTTTTGATATCACGTTCACGTTTTGCAATACGAGCTTTTACTCGTGCTTCAAGTTCAGCATCCACTGCTTTGGGTGCAGGTGTGGCTGCTCTTTCTCTATCTACGGTAGTTTGTGTTTTATTATCTTGTTGATCTTCTCGTGTTGGCTCATCTTGATCAGATGTATCATCAGGTTGTGTATCTGGTGCTTCTGGGGCAGGAGCTGGTGCTTGTTGTGTATTTTTTGCACTTTGGGGGACTGGGCTGTATTCTCCACCAGTTTCTGGATTTATTTTTGTTTGTCCAGATTGAACTCTGGCTTCTTTTTCCATTTGTTGTTGAACAGCCTGTTTTCTTTGAAATGCACCTTGAAGATCTCTAGTAGCTTTCTGTTCTGGAGTTAAAGGAACACCGGGTTGAATATCTTGTTGTGAAATTTGATATTCAAGTTCATCATTGGTGGCATTGGGAGACATTCCAGAAATTCTAGAATATTTTTCTATGTCGGCATTAACTTCATCAAACACACCTTCTTTAATTACTTTAAAAGGATTGGATGCAATATTTTTAGTAAATGCTTTGCAATTAGGAGTTCCATTAGCGCTTATAGTTTCCATGGAACTAATTGCTTGACGAATGATGTTTGGTGAGTTAATATTTGGATTAAACGAGGATTGTTTGTATATGTTGTTTTGTTCTAAAACATTTTTTACACTAGAGATGACATCTGGTTTCTGTGGCTTTGGAGCTGCAGGAACGTTATTTTTGCTCATGAAGTTTTTAACTTCCCAATAAAATTGTCTATTTTGTTTATTATCCATGGCTATGAAATATTTAGATTTACATAAATACTTAAAGAATATGAAGAAACAGGTACTCTTGCTCAATCAAGATAATACCCCTCTGAATATTATTACCATTAATAAAGCTTATAAACTCTTAAGTAGAGACAAAGTTTGGGGTGATGACTCAAACGAATGTTATGAAGTTATGTCCATTTCTAAGGTAGTTAAAATTCCAAAAGTTTTAATTTTAAAATATTATGTAAAATTGCCTTACAGGAAAGCAGCACCATCTAGGCAAAATATTTTGCGTAGAGATCAATATTGCTGTCAGTACTGCAATATCGAATTGACAGATAAAGATGCTACCGTAGACCACGTTACCCCCAAATCAAAAGGTGGATCTTCTTCTTGGGTCAATATGGTGGCCGCATGCAGAGATTGCAATCTTGCAAAGGGAAACAGGACACCCAAAGAAGCAAAAATGGATTTAAAATCCAAACCAAAAGAACCTTCCTATGGCTTCTTGTTTGAAAACATGCTAATTACTTTTAGAAAGAAAAAAGATGCCTAATTATGCCTTTAAGTGTGAGAAGTGTGAACATACATTTGATGAAATGTTATCTCTAAATGATAGAGATGCCCCAATCAAGAAACCTTGCCCAAATTGCAAGAAAAAGAAAATTGTAAGAGACTGGCAAGCCAGCAGTCCTTCTTTAGCAATGGATGCAACATTAAACCCACAAAAAGTTGTAGGAAGTCAATTTAAGGAAGTTATTGATAAAATTAAAAACAGCGGTCAAGTACCAAAAAGATTACATGCCAAACTTGACGCTAGCGCAAATATGAATGCTGGACGTATTGTTCGTTAAATTTTTGATTGAATCAAAGATTTAAGAATATAGAAACTGTCAACGACATCCGTGACAGGATTGCTCAAAGTTTTCTGGCCAAAGACCGATATAAGATCGGTCTTTGTCTCTTTTAGGAAGGCATCGTACATTGCCTGTTTATCAGCATTACCTTTGCCTGTGGCGAGTTTCTTGACGCGGGATGGCTCTACGACGGTCACGGGAACCGCGAGCTTGTGGAGCTTATATTTAAGAATACCGCAGTTTTCGGCAAGATTAAAAATTTTGCCTTGGGCTCCATAGGCATATCCTTCTATAGCAACATCAGCTGCACCTACGCATAAATTTGTAGCCCATTCTGAAATGGTATCGAATCTTTCTGTGTCATATGCATATTCTTCAAAACCTTCACCATTAATATTTGGTGCAATTTTTGTTGCATATTTTTTAGTATTTGTTAGAAAGTAGAAAGAACAGTTCTCAAAACAAAAATCTCTCTTTTCATCGAAAAGACAGATTGCTGGGCTGGTGATTGAGTAATCAATTCCTACTAACATGTGGAACACATATATATTTATACCGTGGCCAGAAACGGTGGTTCCTTAGTAATCCGATGAGTTGTTCTTAGACATTCCTCAAAAAGAATACGTGGAAACCCCACCGTCTCTGACCAAAAATATTTATAGAAAAATCCTCCCCACAAAGGGAGGATTTTTTTAATTTTATTGAGAATCTATTTTTTATTTAATAAACTCTACGACCTATTGATTTGCTAACTTCTTGTGGCATACCGAACAAAGCTCTACCAGCATTAGCAAATGCATTACCAAGTTCTCCGAAGAGACCGGGCTTTTCAGGAGCAGCTGGTTTATCTGATTTTGGCATCATTGAAGATTGATAAGAAATTTGATTTTGTTCACCTTTATCTGCTGGATCATTAACTCCCCATTCTCCATCGGCTAAATCACCAATTCTTTCACTCACGCCAGCTGGTATATTTGTTACAATATCTTTTGCATAAGATAAATTATCACCTATTGTTTCCCAGAATCCCGGTACTCTTGGTTGTTTGACTGGTGGTTTTTTAGTTGGTGTTGCGCCAACTTCCATTTCCAATTGTTTTTTAGCCCATTCTTTTCTTCTTTCATCAGTCATATCTGATGGGTCTAATTGTACTTTTCCAAGTCCGGGGTTTACTGTTGGTTTATCAATAAAACCAGTAGCTTTAAAAGTAGAAACTAAAGGATCTTTTGTTGCTTGTACTGGTTTTCTTTCTGCACCAGAACTAGCAGATGATGGGGCACTGCCTTTATCATTACTCTTATTATACATTTGATCTAAGAGACCTTTGGTAGCACTAAGTACATCAAATTTTGGTTCTTCTCTAGGAGGAAGAACACCGGGTTCGCCATAGTGGCGCATAGGATCCGATGACTTGGCTGGAGTTCCGCTGCTTCCTCTGTCACCTGCAAACGAGGAAGGAAGTTTTGCAGGAGCAGTGGCGTTTGATAACCAAGAATCATCACCAGTATAAACTTGACTTGCATCAAATTTTGGTTGGCTTGGTTGTGCTTTTTGGGTTTGCGCAGGGGCTGCTTGTTGTGGTTGTCTTGCTGCTTGTTGTGGTTGTCTTGCTGCTTGTTGTGGTTGTCTTGCTGCAGTTCTTGGGTCTTCTCTAACTGGTGTTGAACTACGGCGAGTCAATTCAGCCTGTGCATCTCTATATTCTTGAGATTGTTTGTCATCGGAAACTTCAGCACCAAAGAGACCAGTTCTCCTGTATTGTTTCATTTGATCACGTAATTGCTGATCACTAAAAGTTTGTTGGCCTTTACCGCTACCACTGAAGGTGGACGCGGGAGCATCTTCGTGCAATCTGGCTAATTTTGTTTCAAGAATATGAATTTGTTCGGACAATACTTGAGCTTTATTTTTATAAAAATTTGTTAAATAATCCATGAAATGATTCCTCAATTTATTTATATTAAAAAAAATTCCACCCTTGTGGGGTGGAATTTTTTATTTTACTTTGTATTTGTCTAAAATTTCTTTATCATGCAATTCACCATGACAATTGGCACATAGTAATATACATTTATCAAGTTCATCTTTGACTTTTTGCCAAGATATAGCAAACATTTTGTTAGAATTTATTCCAAATTCTTTTTTGCTTGGATCTATGTGATGAAATGTCAATGATCTATTACATTTGCAATATCCACATGTATGACATTTTCCACCTTTATATTCAACAGCTTTGTCTTTTAATCTATTTCTTCTTACAGTTACCAAACATCCTATACAATAATTTTTATTATGTATTTTATTGTGTTTATTTGGTTTTACTTCTTTTGAACATCTTTTGCATAAATTTTGCATAACTCCCCGAACTGGATTCGAACCAGTAACCATTCGCTTAACAGGCGAAAGCTCTACCGTTGAGCTATCGGAGATTAAGTAATCAGACTATCTGACATCCACCTGCGCTGCAGGCAAACTCCTTTGCGGATTCAGTATTGTCTTCTGCCTCGTATTTAGATAGATCCTTAAAATTAACTTTAACCTTAGGATGTGCTGAATAGGTTGCAGAATCAATCTGCTCAAAGGGTGCCTGAGCATAGGTGTGACTGTCACCACCGGGAAGGAACGAGATGCCTGTTGCGACATCAAAGTTTTCCCAGAGCCAGTTACCGACTTCAAGGAATTCAGAGTCCTTGTAGTTGACGGTGATTGATGGCTTGTGATGGCAGAAGTGCTCTTGATAAGTTTTCCACAGATCAAGATGATCTAGTGCGCGAAGTTCCTCAGTGGTCATAGTTCCCTTTGGAGCCTTCATCGCAAACGTAAAGACGGCAGTAGAAGTTGGGTTGATGACATCATCCTCACACGGGACGCCTTGATCCTTCATCAAATTGTACAGAGGATCTTTCTTGTCCAGACGAATTCTGCGGTAATAATAATCCGCATAGCGAGGATGCAGACCCGAGGCAGAGTCCACCAAACACGATGTAGTGCCTTCAGGCTTCACGCAAGTAACTGACTTGCTAGGATTGATTCCCAACTTCTCTGCCCACTTGAGATTGGTCGCGGTCGCATGATCACGAAGAGTCTCAAGAAGACGAACAAGCTTTGGTTTGCCTTCCAAACCACTGGTAAGCTTGTTGTCAAAAATACCTGTCATGGATACGCCAAGCAGTCTTTCCTCTTCGCAGTTCTTCTTCCACTCTGGACGAAGATATGGGAAGTTGGTAAAGGTAGATTGAACAGTACCAATGATTGTAGCGATTTCAATCTTCTTCTTCAGTGTGGCAGCAGTATCGTCTTGACGAACTACGACTGTAGAAAGATTGCAGAATTCAAATGGCTTGAGAATGATCTCTGAGCAGGGGTTTGTACCATACTCACAATCTGCATCACGGCCAGACTTTGCAGCCTGTTCCTGTAGCGCCTTACGATTGATCATTCCACGTTCACCGCTGTGGCTGTTGTATAGTGATGTCCACTCTTCAAGGAATTGACCCATTGGAGGACGACCACGATACACAGCAGAGTTGTTGGCATATGAACGGAAGCCTGCCTGCTCCCACCATGCACCGCTCTTGCAGAGTGCCATCTCACGATCAGCAAGATCGCTCAACGAGATCATGGCAGAACGACGAACGCCACCAACGATAACTGCATTTGCAATAGCACAGCAAACATCGTGGCATTCGAGAGCAGTTAATCTGCGTCCTTGTGCATTGTAGAATACTTTTACTACAAACTTGAATAGATTGTCTAGAGGAGCAGGCCCACTGGCACGACCGCCAAAGGTCTTGAGTCTTGCACCAGCAGGACGAATCTTGCTTAGATCCCATTTAACGTGACGACCCGCATAGAGGTGATCCATAATGAACTTGATTGCGTTGCCCCAACCTTCCTTGGAGTCCTCAACAACATAAGTTATATTGAAAGACTTTTCAATCTTGTTAGCAACTTGTGGAAGCTTGTCGGTGTATTGATGTTCAACTGAATATCCAACACCAGTGCCATTCATGAGAACGACAAAAAGTTCTGCAAACGAATCAAGACTGTCGATTGGCAAGTACGAGCAGTTGTATAAGCAAGTGTTGTCGTGATCCAATGCAGGACCAGCAGTCATGAGGCTGCGCATGGAAGGAAGAACTTCTAGATTGAGAATTGCTTCCTTGACATCAGGGCGTTCTGCGAGTTGCGGAACTTTACCCGTAAAGTATTTCCACCAACGGTTTACACATTCATCCCAAGTCTCACGACGATTTTGGTCATTGAGCCAGCGAGAGTAGCGAGAGATGAAAATAAACGATTGAAATGGTGATAAAATTTCGGCCATAATTAAATTCCTAAGTGGGTGTCTTATTTAGTTGTTAGAGTCTGCCACGAAACCGGAAAAAGGGGAGCAATTAATTTGTCAATTGCTTTTGCGTATTCCTGAATTTCCCATTGGGCATGTGCATCGATTCTCAGGTTATAAACGCGGGCAAATGCATAGAGAGAACCAGTCCACACAAATTCCGTATAAGTTCCTTGTGGCAATATTGAACGCGCCTGTTCAGGGGCAACACCATCAGCCAAAAGTTTATTGTAAAGATCCAAACATTCTTTTGCAACGCCATCATACTCCTGACGAAGTTTGATGCACGTATCCATATCTTCGATTGGACCGCTGCTACCTTGCTTTGCTCCATCAGTAGGAGAACTTCTCCATAGTGGAGTATAGATCTCAGGCTCATAGGTAACATATCTACGACTGACCTCGTTCATCACAAGACCAATTTGATGCTTGCCAAGTTGTGCACGAACAAAGATTGGGCACTTGATGCGCAAACTAATCTGTGCATGACAGAATGGAGTGAAGTGATTGTGCTTTGCAAGATAGCGAATAAGCTTGGAGTCTCTCTCAGACAGTTCTTTTTTATTGAACCCTGTCCAATTAGGATCGCTCTGCCAATAACTTTCTTTATTGAAAGAAACTCTTGCAGCATTAACAACACTAAGATCGGAGCCCATATAGTCCACTAGATCGACGTGTCCGTGATCTAGGACAAAGTACTTAGTCTGCTCCATTTTTATGTTCTGAATCTCGGTCATCTTCATCCTCATCTACAAGTTCAACTCTCACACCATCAATCTTTGTAAAGTCCGCAGCGTATTCTCTTGCTCGAGACCATAGATCGGGATCCATTTCTCTTACATATTCACCAAATCGCTGCACAAAAGTAAGATAGGCTTCACTAGCCTTTAAGATATCTTCTTCTGACATGTCTTCATTATTATCCATATTAAACTTTCTTCCAGTAAGTATACTTCATTTTGGCTTTTAGTCCAGAATAAACATTGTTGATAATCAACTTCATGGTCAAATTGGTTCCATAGACCTTTACCATGTCATTGACATCTTTCTTTTCTATTTCATCGGGCCAGATTACTACATTTCGTCCGGCGTCAATATATCTACCAATCAAGTTGACAATTTCAAAGTTTCTAGGCTCATTGTCAAACACAAACACAATCTTTGACTTTGCAATCTTAGCGGGCATAGTATCAAGCCAACCAGCACCTTGCATAGCCACTCCATTTGGAATGAACATGGAGTCAATCGGACCCTCAGTAACATATACAGTTTCCCGAGGGTCTACTTTATCTAGGTTGTACCAAAGCCGTTCTTCGCCGTCTTTCTTGAGCGTGATGTATCGAATGGAGTCTTTCTTTTCTTCAAAGGATCTCCCCTGTACGCCAAGTAGTGACCCATCCTCGTCATAGAACGGTATGACGAGTCTGTCTTCCTTGGTCCCTTCACGGTCAAAATCCGCCATGATCCGACTGAAATCAGAGCAGTAATAAAAGTTACTATACTTTTCTTTCGGAATTTCTCTAGATTCAACATACTTTACTGCCTTATGAGTTGGGTCGAGCAAGTCAAGCCGGGTTCCGAGATTCGTGAACATAGGCTGACGCACAACTGTTTCCTCTCGTTCAATCGGCTCTGGATTTTTGTCCTTGAAGTTTTCGAACGCATACTCCTTGCAGAGAGATGGGCTGACACTTTCAAGAACAGAATATAGATTACAAGCAATACCGCAATTGTGACATTTGTAAACATATTTTCCCTTGTTCTCAAAGAAATATCCCCTTGTCTTGGATCTATTTTTCTTTGAGTCACCACATGCGAAACATCTGCAGGTGGCTAGGTTATCTTTCTTCCACTTAAACTTCTGAAGGGCTCCAGAAACCATGTTCACATATTTCTTATCAATATATATGCTCATTTTGCAGCGTCTTCAAAAGTCCAGTTGACTGCCTTGTTCTTCTTCTTACCAAATTTTGGATCAAACGCAATCGGATCTGAACCTGAACCAAATCCTTCTTCACCGGTGTTATTGGCTTCAACAAGATTATTGCTGGAGTTGTCAACATCGTAGAATTTCATCTTGGACTTGTTTACGCCAATAAGGAACTTGCGGTTCTTAGTGGTATCATTGCCACGATTCTTTAGTTGCTTGACGACCAGTTGGCCGGCTTCAGCAAGTTCTTCATTCTCAATCAGAGCAAAGAAGAAGTCTGCAGTCTGAGGTAGACCAAAGCTTTCAGAGGTATCGGTCATCTCCATGTCGCTGCTCTTAGCACCTTCACGGTTTACCTGAGTAGCCGTCCAGAGAGGAACATTGAACTGCTTGGCAATACCACGAAGTTCTTCTGCAATGCCTTTGACATAGGTGTAACTATTCATGCCGTTGCCCATCTTGAAACGAGCACATGAGCAGATGTTCAGATAATCTACAAAGATGACATCGGGTACAAACTTCTTCTTGATCTTCAGTTCTTCCATGAGCACTCTGAAGTGAGTAACGTTTGCAGCAGCAGTGGGGTATTCCTTGATGATCAGTTTACCACGGCAGGTGCGCTTAAGATTGTCAACCTTGCTCTCATACTGCTTGAGAGGCATCTGCTCAAGGACATGCATGTCTGTATCCAGAAGATTGGCATCAATACGCTTGGCGATTTCCTCTTCAGCCATTTCAAGCGTGATGTACAAAACATTCATGTTTTGTGATAGGCAGGCTGCTGCGTGATGGCAGAGGAACGCACTCTTACCAACACCAGATGCTGCCATTACAACATTTAGCGTCTTCTTACGTACACCACCTCTGGTAATGATGTTAAACATTTCCAGATCGAACGGAGTCCTCTCTTCGACGCGGTGATAATATTCATAACGCTCATCCACATCTTCAAGAAAATCATGCCCAACTCTTGTATCAAAGGATACTGAAAGGGCTTTAGACATAATCTCAGGAATTGCATTTTGCGTTTGCTCCTTATCTTTGCCTTCAATGATACCAATAGAGGCCATGATACCATTGTAGATGGCCTTTTCTTTGCAAAACTTTTCGGTATTCTCAACAAGCCAGTTTGTATCTGACTTCTCACCTTCCTTGTACATTTCGTCTGCAATAGACGAGCACTTCTTGAATTCCATTTCTCCAAGACCCTTCTCATCTCCTAGAGAGATAAGAATAGCATCCTTGGTTGGAATGTTGTTGTACTTTAGAATGAACTTACTTACGATATTGAAGACCGTCTTCTCGGCCTTATCGTGAAAGTATTCATCTTGAAGGAATGGGACAACTTTGCGAGCATAGTCCTCATTTAGGACCAAGTTCTTTAGAATAACTGTTTCCATGTTTTTATTGTATCACTGATTTAGGGTTTGTCCAGAGGATCTTCATGAACATCTGCTTCAAGATCGTTTGGCTCTGCTTCTACTTGACTTTCAACAATATCTACAAATATTTCACCAGCAACATCTGTAAAATCTTTATCCTGTTGGTCAAATTCTTTTGGTGCTGTAATCATTTGAATATCCATTATCACATTTAAATCTCCACTATCAGTTTCTTTAAAAGAAATTTGTCCATATCGGTAGACAATACCCGAAAACTTTCCTTCAAGTATTTGAATTGGACAAGTTTGTGTAATGTCTACTGATGCTTCTTGTAAAAATTTATACTTCGGAGCCTTGGCCATACTTGAATTCCTTTTGAATCTGTGCGTCCAATTTATCTAGGATATCCTTGGTGAAGTACTTCTCTGGATCTTCATCAATGTTCTTCTCAAATACCTTGCTGCCATCTGGAAGTTCTACACGGGTAGATACCTTCTTGAAGATACCATACTTGATTGCAAACTCAGTCAAGCCATAGTAACGGCTAAGACCTGAAGTATAGTTCAAGCGAGTCTCTACATGCATGTTTTCCTTGACAAATCGATTCTTATAATTGGTGCACTTGATAAAGTTTCCAACTACGCCTTCTTCTGTCTTGTCCTTGCTCTTGGAAAGCATGATGATATTGCTGGCTGCATACTTAAGACCAACACCACCGCTTAGATCCTTAGTAGGAACGTAAGAACCAATTACTTGGTAAGTGTGGTTGGTAAGAAGAAGAGGAATCTTTGCTTTACCGAGCTTAATTGTAAGAACACGGAAAGCACCCTTAGTGACTTGAGCCTTGGTCATGTCACGAACATCCTTGCCTTCAGCCGTGTCGCTCATTTCCTTCTTTGTCGATAACATTCCCAGAGAATCAAGAACCATAAAGATTGGCTTGCGTTCCTCTTCAGGTGTTTCATTAACTTCATTGACGATCTGGAGAGCCTGTGTCCTGAACTCTTCGATTGTTGCAACAGGAATGACCGCAATTCTTTTGGTGTCAATCCCTCTGGATTCAAACATGTCTGAAGTGACTGCTTGCTCAGTGTCAAAGTACATGACAAGCCCATCTTTGTGGTCTTTAAGGAACTGCGTAGCCATTCCAATTGCATAAAAAGTCTTTCCAGTTGCGGGATCTCCAGCAAGACAAGAAATCTTGTTATTGGGAAGCCCACCATATATAGAGCCAGACAGCAGAGCATTCAATACATAAGAGCCCGTGTCAATAAATCCAGTTACGTCTGCACCATCGATGCCATCAGCAACGATTGATGCATCTGGGTTGTTAATTTTACTTAGTAGATTTTGTAGATACTTCGACATTCTTTTCCTTTTCTTTCTGTGCGTATGCCTGATCGGCATAATAATCGGATATCATCAATTGATCATTCATGTTGTGAAAGGTCTGCATGATTTCTTTTTGAACCAGAGACAGTCTATCATAGATAAGAGATATTCTATCTGTCAAATGATCATTTGCTTTGAATGATTCTACACCATATTGCTCACTAATCAACCTATGTTCGCTTAATAAAAGATATACAGGCATTCCAGTGATGCGGCTCTTAAAATCCGCTTCGGATTCTGTGAGAACATCATATAGACGACGATATCTGAGCAACTTGGGCATCTTATTCTTTTTAGATTTTGGACTTGCCACGTTTGGCCTTTCTTGTATTAATAATAACAGCAGCGTAATCTTCTTTGTCTACGCTTTTATCAATTGTTAAGGATTCAATGATTACGTCATCATCAACGTCAAGTAGTCTATCGCCAACCATATAGCATGGGCCACCTTCAAAATCAAATAGCCCGTCACCATGGCGAGTATACAGAGTTCGACCTTCAACCTTGTAAGATCCATCTTCAAGAAGTGTTAGAATTCGTACATCACCGTATCTAGATTTAAATCTCTTTACCATTTTTTAATTTTCCATTTCAATGAAAGTCTTGAGATCTATCTTGAGATCTGCAATCTCTTCCTTCAAAGCAGCATTTTCTTCTTGCAATTGTTTTATTATTGTATCTTTTAGTTTTAAAACTTCAAAATCTATATGTGTTTGCTTTGCATAATATTTTTTAGGTTTCATTTCTTCAAGATGTTTATCAAAATTAATATCTTGTTTAGTCAATTGCCGACTTTGTGTATATTTAATTTCACCCATATGTGTATTATACCTCAACCAAAGAAGGATTCAAGTGTCACTTGTTCATTTATTGACCATTTGATTGCTTGCAAAATATTATCTAGAGGTTCACCAAATGTTTTGTCAAACTGCTTCTTACGATCAATGTATTTTTCAAGATTAAATTGTGCAGGAGGTTTTCCAATGAATCCCATGACGGCATCTCTGCCACCCATACCATAAGGATTTGGAACACGAACAAACACAAACTTAATCTTGTCATTTTCCTTGATGGGTGGAATCTCCTTGTCCAACTTTATCTTCTTGGTGTATGCATTGTGCAACAATGCAGCCTTGGTGGCAATAGGAGTACCAGACTTATAAATGTCAGAGGAATCAGTATACTTACTGATACCCTTGACACCCCGAGGAGCAGCGACATCTTCTATAGGCATCTTCATAAATTCATCAGAGAATATATTCACAAAGTCGCGTAACTCCTCGGGGGTCTTGGTCAGGATGATCATGATGCAGTCCTTCAACTTATCTCGGACGACTGCAGGAGTGCTGCTCCTTGCTGTCTCCAATCCCATGATCTTCAATTGAGGTTCGGCATATCTAATTCCTTCGTTGTCGTGCACAAGCAATGCATATCGCTTCTTGGCAACAAACATTCCTGCAGAAGCAATGGCTTCACGCTTGAAAGAAATCTTGTTGTTCTTGCAGCCCAACATACCAGTCAGATCTTTCATGACCTTGTTTAGTTGCTTCTGAATATTATTTTCACAAATGTCATCTACAAAAGAAGTGATATCTTCAATCGGAGTCTTGCTTGAAACCTTTGTGATAACTTCATCAAGATTCAAATAGACCGAATCCGTATCGACTGCAATAACATAATCTTTGGGTTCTTCATTCTTCATGACCTTGTTGATATAGTCATTCATGGAATTCTCAGCGGTACGAATAATCACCTGTCCAGTTACGGTAACTGCCGTAGCCAGTTCAGGAGATGAATATGTAAATGCAGGATTACCAAGACAACCATAAAGGCTGTTTGCCAAAATCTTCTTTACGGTCTGACGAATATCTAGAGCAGAAATACGAGGAAGAAGATCCTTGTTCTTGGTCTCCTCGTACTCTTTCTTTAGTTCCATCATCTTGTTCTTGGCTTCTTTGCGCTGATTGAAAGTGGTCTCAATCAAGATTGGAATGAAGCCCTTGATTTTACGAGTGAAGAAAGAACCATTGCAAGCAACACAAGAATCTTGGCTTTCAGCATCCTCAATGATCTCTGGAATTTCCTTACGTTTGCTACGAAGAAAGTCATCAGCATTCAGTGATGAATCCTTGTGGATACAAGTTTCAGGAGAAATGTTCCATGACATAATGATCGATGGATATAGACTGGTTGCGTCAAAACTTACAATATTCTTGTAGAGTCCCGGTGTAACTTCTTTTACATATGCACCGACAAACTGCTCATCCTTTGCATACTTGGTCTTTAGAGGTGGAACAATGAATTGTTTGGCAAGATAGTCACAGCAAATGGTCTCCCAAATCCGAGTGGCGAAGAAGACCGTATCAAATGTGATCTTTGCCTCATAGGCAATGGAGATTGCCAAGTCGATCAGTCGGAGCTTATTGTCAAGCTGTTCAACCAGCACGACATCTTGGACGTTATACTCCGCAAACCTTTGAAAATCTTTCGTATAGAACTCCCGCAAAGATCCATACTCGCTGTAATCCAGTTTTTGAGCATTTAGTTCCGCCTTTGCAATAAAGTTAAGAGCGTAACTTTCTCTGGGAACAAGCCTGAACTTCTTGTAAAGATCCATGTAGTCTAGGATCGTGTAGCCGGGAAACTCAAAGAGTTTGTAATCCTTGCCACCGATATTAGTCTCACGCATCTTCATCAAACCAAACGGCATCCAACTCTGAATCTCTTTTTCCTCAAAGAAAAGCTTTGCCCTACCTATTATATAGGGCATATCGAAGAGTTTGATGTTCCACCCGGTAAGAATATCTATATCTTCTTTAGCAAGGATATCAAAGATTTTCTTGATCAGTTCCTTCTCTGAAGTAACCATAACCACCTTGCAGTCTGGTAAGGTGAGTGGCTTCATAGTAAGAACATAGTTGACACCACAGATACGAATCGTCACAAGGTTGATTCGTTCATTGGGATTGTCTAGGTCTGGGAAGCCTCCCTCAGTCTCACATTCCAAGTCTAAGTAGGCTACTTTGATCTTGGAAAGATCGTATTCCACCTCAGTCGGATAAGTCTCCATGAGATATTGAGTGACGAAATCAGTGTTTCCATAAATCGGGCAATCATCGAGATCCCTGTATTGGTCTAGAAATTGGCGGCAATCATACAACGTGTCAAACTTCATGCGTTTGACGTTGACGTTGTTGATAGTCCTGTACTTGGATTGGCTATCAGATTTAATGTATAGGGATGGCTTATAAGCAATGGTGTCGGTAAACCGAACACCATTGTCATAACCACGAACAAGAACCTTGTTTCCCTTCAAAGCACAGGCAGTATAAAATTTCATTAGTCTTTCTTGGGTTCTCTATCTTTGAGAAGCCCTGCAAGTATAACACTGTAATTAATTAGGTCAACAATTGCATCATAAACACTCTCATTCTGCAATGAAAGTTCTCCCTTATTCAAATAAGTGGAGATTCTTGACATCTTGTCGGTCATGCGAATAAGAACACCAAGTTCTGCCGTTGCAAAACCTAAATATTCCGCTCTTCGGAAATTCATAAAAGGATCTGCGCCAGATGCGTAGTCATTGTTCTTTTTACGCATGAGTTCGATGGCTTCCTTGCAAATTTCTTCGTGTAATTTAAATAATTGTTCTCTTGTCATCATAGATGTCAACTATACACCTAAATGGGGTCGTGTCAAATATAAATATTAATACACGGAGTTGTTTAAATGGATTATTCTAAAATATTTGAACTTTCAACTTATTCAGTAGCAGGATTATTGGGATTTGGCTACGGACTTAAAAAATTTTTAAAGTTTAATAATAATAAAGTTGATAATTTTAATGAAATCCATACTGAAATCCATGAACTGCTCACAGAAATAAGATTAACTGGTACTGCCATGCGCGCAACAATTCTTCAATTTCATAATGGAGAATATTTTATGGATGGCATATCCATGCGCAAGTTTTCAATAACTCATGAGTCTTCCCACCGTGGATATATCTCACAAGTAAATAAATTTAAAAATGTTCTTTGCTCTCTCTTTATTCCACTGTTGAACAGAGTGGTGGACAATAAACCATTGATATTTTCCGTTGAGGCAATGTCGGAAAGTTATGCAAAACATTTCTTTGAAGATGAAAATGTTTCACATTATGCTTGCCTTCCTTTAAAAAATAAAGGAATCAATGTTGGATTTATATTGCTACAATGGCACAAAGATTTTAAACCAGAAGTAGCCGAGCACAACATAATGGATCACTTTGAATCTATTCGCAACTCCATAGAATTACAACTTTCACATCAAAAGAATTGAGGTAAATTATGTTTTCAGCCGAGTTAATTAGTTTAGTTGGTGGTGGGTTTACTGGATTTCTTTTTAAGTATCTTGCACAAAAAAGTGCAGACCAAAAAGAATTATTTCAACAATTAATACAATCTAATAAACAAACTACAGACAATCAAAACCAAGCCGCTCAAAGAGTTCCCCTTGATACTGGAAGAGTTGTAAGACAAATAATTGTACTCACAGTATTGTTTGGAGCTTTTGCTGCCCCATTTATTCTTCCATTCTTTGGAGTTCCAACCTTTGTTGAAGTTGATGTAAAGAATCCAGAATTTTTGTTTGGATTGATTCCCGCAACTGCTAAAAAAGCATTTGTAGAAATTAATGGGTTTTTCTGGACATCAGAAAATAGAGAAGTTCTTTTGAGCATTGTTGGATTCTATTTTGGAACCTCTGCCGCAAACAACAAGTAATAGGAGCACTAATATGAAAATTTTAAAACCACTTCTTTTGACAATTATTCTTGCTGGATGCTCTAATACTCCTGTCATCGTACCAGACACAACAGCTGATAATGTAATAATGTTGCAGATTAAAGATCAAATTGCTCAATCGGGAACTACAAAAGCATCATATGGATGGTTGTTTTGGTATTGTCCTATTGCTATTATTGGATTGATGTGGGGATATAGAAATTTGATAAAAAAACCCATAAATTGCCTTGAAGAAGAGCCAAATTCAACTTCAGTATCAAAAAATATTACTTCTGTGCCCGTCGAAGAGCCAAAGATTTAATATAAATATAGTACAGAAACACACATAAGGATATCAAATGGGCGTAAAACAATCGATGAATACATTCTTCAGTGCCATGCAAGGACAAAACAGTTCTGGTTATGGAGGAAGACTTGTAAACACTCCAATGGGACCATTCCGTTGGGATGACAATTTTAATATGTGGATTAACGTCAACAATGGAATGGCATTGAGCAATATTTCGTTTCAAGACGAATTTGCCAGTATGATGGACTACGACACTCTTGAAGGTGGAGGTGATACCACAATAATTACTGCTACTGGTGTTTCTTATTTTATTCCTAATGTATCCGCAACTCTATTTGATTATACCACTCTAACTCTTGGAAGCTATGCTACTCTTTCCAGAGGTTCAACTTATGGTTCGTTTGTTGGTTCATGTGGTTATATTACAAATCCTTCTGGAGTAACTGCTCCAAAATTTGAATATGATAGTATAACTGGACAACTTAAAGGTTTGTTAATTGAACCGGCTTCTACAAATATTGTAATTGGAACAAATATAAATGCTATACCTGCATGGTCAAATACATTTTTGGCTGGCGGTGGAGCTAATATCAATTCCGCAGATGAAAATGGTGCAGGAGGACCAGAAAATACAAATATTACAAGATCTCCAAGTGGTATTATAAATACTGCTGCAAATGATGGAAACGCTGTTGTTGCTGGTGACGGTTCTTCAAATTCTACTGCAATTAGAAGTAGGACAATTACTGCAGAGTCTGGTAGTACTTATTATAATCTTAGCATTTGGGCTAAAAATGGATATACACTATCTGGATTAGGTTTTGCTGGACAAAATTATATTAGAATGTATGCCGGTGATTCTACATTAACCAATTATGCATATTCTTCATTCAATCTTGTTACAGGTGCTCTAGAAACTTCAGGTTTAGTAGGTTCTGGATATTCTATGGCAGCATCGTTTATAGAAGGATACACAACAGGTGGAACAGGTTATAACTACTATAGATGTAGTATGACCTTCCAAAAGCCAGCTGCAGATACTACTTTAAGAGTTGGATTTGCACCCGGAATAACTCAAACTAATTCAAATGGTTATATTTTTGTGTGGGGACCACAATGCGAAAGAGTCTTTAATTATACTGATGCTTTAGGTAACAATGTTGTTCCAAGAAGACCTTCTTCATATATAAAAATTCCAACTGGTGGTGGTGCAGCCACAACTCGTCCAGCGGATTTATTTAATATCAGCGGAGCATCATTCACCTCATTCTATAACCCATATCAATCCACCATCAGTCTCACCTATACCAAGGGCGATCCATATTATCCAAGATCATATCTTGTCTTGGGACCAACCGGACCTACCAGCCCAAACATTGCCATCGTAGACTATGTTGGTGGAAATACATATACCAATTATTTTGGTGTTTCGGGAGCAAGTTTCAATTATACACTAACTCCAGCAGGATTAAGTTCTGGAACATTCACCTTTGTAGTTGGTTATTGCGGTGCATCAGGTGCAATGGCAATGAACACCTATGGAGTTACCGGATTCACAATAACTGGAAACACTCTACCCCCCGTAGACCAATTAAGTGTAACCAGACTCGGTACTGGCGGTGCATTCTATCTACAAAATATCAGATATTGGAATACAGTAGTTGGAAATAATGCAATATCCGGTATTGCCCAAGGATTCACTGTAGGAAATACCTATACTGCTTAATTAATTCCAGTAGATCCAAACCCACCAACCCGGTCTGTCTTCAGACCGGGTTTTTCATAGATCTCTGCCAAAATTGGCTGAAAGTATGCAACCAATTCTGCCTGTGCTACACGGTCCTTATTATAAATTTTGATTGAATCCTTGCTATTGGTATTCATCATAATAAGTTTGGTCTCGTAGGTATAATCCTCGTCAACAACGCCTTCGCAATTTGTCAGCGTAAGACCGTATTTAAGGGCCATCCCTGACCGAGGGTGTAGACGGAGGGAATATCCATCGGGCAGCTTAAAAGTCAATCCTGTGCGAATTAGAGCCCTTTCTCCGGGCATCAGGCAGACATAGGAGTCTTCCTTCTCGGAGTCATAGATTGGGGAAACATCCATACATTCTTTGCCAGAGTAAACTTTGATTTTTTCATTCTTTGGAATGTATGCAGCAAGATCAAAACATGCTGCCATCTTGGTTTGAAAATTTGGATCTGGAATGTAAGGATTATCTTTAAAATATTTTAAAAGCATACAAATATTATATTATAATATCTAATAAAGTCAAGTAATTAATAAAATATATATTATGCAATACGAAAGGCTACTATTCCGCTTGCGTTTGAAACACCCGATGTAGGTTCTAAATATGCGGCAACATCTGTAGCTGTTGTATTGGTCATTCCTTGCAAATTTATTCTTTTTGATGTAGCCAATGTAATTATTGCTGAACAAGCAATTTGTACTGAGTTTCCTGATACTGATGCCAAACCCTGAGCCGCAGAAGCATATGTGGTTGGAGTAGTGTCTACTAATTGAATAGAAAATACTCTTGTACCCGATCCACCACGGAGACAAGTAAGATTACCAGTAACAAACCATGTTCCAACATCTAATGTTAGACCTGTAACATTGTACCATGTTGATGCAGTTGTTAAGTTAACATCTGCTCCTATAAAAGACTGACTTGATGCCAATGTCACACCAATAGTTGGATATCCTGTAGTGGAAGATACAGAAATTCCTGTTCCACCTCTAATACCAGTAACACCTGAATTGCTAAATGTTACTGCACCAGTAGCACCAGACAGACTAATACCAGATCCTGCAATAGCAGCAGAAACACCTTGAACAGCACCTGTAAGGCCATTAAAAGAAATTACATAAGAACCAACGGGTCCAGTAGCACCAGTATTTCCTTGCGGACCTTCTTGACCAACTAGATTTAAAATCCAACTTGTACTTGTTGCAGATCCAACAATTTTTGTTATAGTTAAAGTAACAATATTAGTTGCCGAAGCCCAATCTGTAATAGTTCCAGTAAAATAATTATTTGGGTCAAAAAAATCATAAACAATTAAAGATTGACCAATAGAATACGCTGGCTGAGGTGTTGCTGCTATTACAAGTATACTAAAAGAATCACCAACAGAAAGAGAACTCATTTCTATTTCTTGTCCACTTAATGATAGATATCCTGCACCAGTAGATCCAGTTGCACCAGTTCGACCAGTAGATCCAGTTGCACCAGTAGATCCAGTTGCACCAGTAGATCCAGTTGCACCAGTTCGACCAGTAGATCCAGTTGCACCAGTAGATCCAGTTGCACCAGTAGGACCAGTAGATCCAGTTGCACCAGTAGATCCAGTTGCACCAGTAGGACCAGTAGATCCAGTTGCACCAGTAGCACCAGTATTACCATTTATTCCATTGGTTCCATTGTTACCAGTAGCACCAGTAGCACCAGTATTACCGCTTCCTGATGCAGTAGTCTTATCCCATGCAGTACCATTATAAGTCCAAAGAATACCGCCGTATGAATACGTTAAGCCAATAGAGGGATTTGGAGGAAAATCAATAGGCATTGTTTTTAATATTTATGTTAGAGTTGAACCCAAATAAAGCCTGATGCGCCTGTTATGGCTGTATATAAAATTCCAGTATCTGTATTAAACCAACGATCTCCGGGTATATTAATATTGGGTTCTTCTTCAGATGGTGCTTCTGTAAATATTGTAGAACCAATTATCGGACTAGAACCACCTGAAATATTAACTTCTATATTTCAACCTTAGTTTGTTAAACTGGTTTTACAACTCGCTTTGGAGCTGGCAATACAACTTCTTCAAACAAGTTTTTGATCTGGTTTGAGTTACCATAAACCTTTAAAACTTTATTAGATGTTTTTTGTATGAAATAATGTTCACTGATTCCATTGCCAAGTTGAATTTTTTCATCATACTGACAAGGAGCAATTTCTTTTAACATCTGATTTTGCATCAATGATGCAACTGGACGGATAACTTTAAAAAGTTTTCCATCCATATTTTCATAAGTCTTGGAAAGAGCAAACATATCTTTTATTTTGCTAAAGTTACCTTCCAAAAGATATTCTTCGCCATCTGGACTTCTTAAATATAATTTTGATATTCCAGATCCTATTTTAATAATTTTTGGATCTGCAGCAGATTCTATTATCAGATAGTCACATCCCGACAGCATTTGTGGATGCTGTTTTATTAGTTTTAGGGATGTTTTGTTCTTACCAAAGAACATTATATATTAAGAAGGTTGTATTCCGTTACCATAATTACCTGAAGTTCCAACACCACCACTAGTTATACCACTTAGTTTTAATACCCAGCCACTGTGGTACCATGTACTGTTTCCTGTCAAATAACTAGACCAATTAGAGGCTGATCCTCCGGGAACAGTTCCACCTATATTATATGTATCTATATTTGGAATAGTTAGAGATGGATATGTTAAGCCAACACCTTGTATAATTGTTGTAGAACTAATGCATGGGGGTCCAGAAGATGCATAATCATCCATTGCTGCCATATTACTAACCATGAAAGTTCCATCACCAAGTGTTATGTATCCTGTAGCCGCACCAAACGGTGCCAATCCTGAAGAAATTGCTAATTCAGATGTAAAGTTTTTATGAGTCCAACTGGTAAATCCACCTATAGTAGATGACAGTGCTGCAATAACCGGTAGTGGTGTTGATATTGCATTTGGTTTTGCAAGAGTCCAACCACTGTTTCTTATTGCAATAATATCTGAGGTTATTCCGGTAGGTGCCAGAGCGCTTATAGAAACTCCACCACTGATCGCACCTGAGAATCCACCCATACCTTCAACAAGACCATATAATCTTGTCTTTGTGGTATTTGTACTACCCATTACACTAGTATTTGAACCCAATCCATATGCACACGCACCAATAACAATTTCATTTGTTGAGCTCTGTGTAGCTCTTACATCAGATCCTATTAAAACACTGTTTGTTATAGTTGTAAGATTGCTACCAGAAGTTGAAATATATCCAACATTCCAGCCAACTGCAGTATTATTACTATTATTTACACTACTAGATAATTGCCATAGACTATTTCTTCCAAAAGCAGAATTTTGTGATCCAATAGTAATTTGAGATAAAGAAGAATGCCCCACGGCAGTATTGTCTAGACCACTGCTTACTGAACTCATTACTTGTGTTCCAACAGCAGTATTATTGGCTGCAGAAGCATTACTTGATCTAAGAGTTTGAGCGCCTATTGCCACTTGAGCATTTGGAGATCCATTTTCTAAAGCTCTGGCTCCAAGAGCTACACTATTTGAACCCCAGCCAGCAGCCAAACTAGCCTGAGTACCAATAATAATTGAAGATGCATTGCCGGATCCATCTGTTCTAAAATTTATAGAATTTAAAGCCATAACACCACTGGATACAGTAAGACCTCCGGTTAAATTAATATAACCATTTACTGTAAGACCTCTGGTTAAAGTCATACCAGCAGTAGAAATACCTTTAGCAAAAGATTGTGCTTGCCACCAAGTATATCCAGATCCAGTAGTTATACCTGCTAATGCTGTTGCATCAAATATTAAGGTATTGCCAGAAGGTGTAATGGTAATACTACTTCCGGCGCCGAGTCCAACATATCCAGACAAACCATTTACATAAAGAACTCCGGTGTTTGCAACTAATGCATAATTTGAATTTGAAGTATCAACTGTGATTCCAGATCCAGCACCGCGAATATCACGTATACCGGTATTTGTTAAAACGACATATCCGGTTGTTCCAGAAATTGATATTCCAGATGAAGCTGATATACCAGTTACACCTGTATTAGTAATTGTCACCTCACCAGTAATTCCAGAAACATAAATTCCAAAACCAGCAGTAATACCACACACACCTTGAACATCTCCAGTCTGACCATTATAACTTAAAACTCCAGTAACACCTGTTAATGCAACAGAATTTATTATTAAAGTATTGCCAGAAGGTGTAATTGTTATATTAGTTCCACCAGATAGACCTACAGTTCCAGAAAGTCCATTAATCAATGAAACTGCGTATACGGTTCCCGTAGAACCATTTATAGTTGAGACTCCTTGAACTGTTCCAGTTTTACCGTTGAAAGTTGATACCCCCTCAATAGTTCCTGTCTGTCCATTGAAAGTGGAGACTCCTTGGACTGATCCCGTTTGTCCGTTAAAACTCAGTACACCAGTATTTGCAACAGAACAAATTCCAACACCACCATTGCTAACAGTAATACCAGTTCCAGCATCAACTCTGCGCGTACCATTAGACGAAATTGTTATGCTTCCTGTGCTTGCACTGACTTGAATTGGTGATGTTGCAGCCAAAGATACTACACCTGTATTAGATAATTGTATGCTCTGAACACCATTAAGATCTATAGCACTGATTGAAGTCAATCCTGCTCTTCCTTGTACGCTGCCTACATATGGTAACAATACAGTACCACTCAATCCATTTACTGTAGACACCCCAGACACTGCGGTAGATGTTATAGTTAACGTATTTCCAGAATTATTAAAAGAAATTCCTGTTCCAGCAGAAAGTCCGATTACTCCTGTTAGGCCACGCAAAGATACAACATATTGAGATGGCGTTTCTCCTGTTGCACCAGTTGCACCAGTATTGCCTTTTATTCCTTGTGATCCTTGAGGACCTGCTTGACCTACAGAACCTGCTAGATTGACATCCCAAGGTTGTAAAGAAATTCCAGAACCACATACACCTGTTACACTTAATGTTAATCCAGTACCAGAATACGAAGATACACTAGCATTAAAATATTGTGTAATACTATATGCTGCAAGAATGCTTTGAACTTTACTATATGCCAATCCAGACGGGACTGTCAAGAAAACAGTATCTCCTCCAGTCAAGCCAGTTAAAGTTATACCTGTTGTAGATGTTGATCTATAAAAATCTCCGCTTGCTCCTTGAATACCCGTTGGGCCAGTTGGGCCTGTAAACCCATATCCGGTATTTCCTGTTGGACCTGTTATACCAGTCGAACCCCGTGGTCCAGTATCTCCTGCGCCAGTATTTCCTATTGGACCTGTTGGACCAGTTGGACCTGTTCCACCTGTTCCACCACCAACTGGTCCTGTTGGACCGGAAGGAAGAATTAAAGGATCGTTTGATTGTTGCCATCCAAACGAAACCGATCTCCAATAATAAATGTATGGCGGATTATTAAATCCATCAGTATAAACAAGTACCCAATACGCACTATAATCGGTACCATTATTTGGATATTGTGCTTGCAATGCTCCTACAGTATTAAATGTACCTGCAAAAACCGCTGCTGTTCCTGCTGGTCCAACTGGTCCAGCTGGCCCTTGTGGTCCAGTATCTCTACCACCATTTTCAACAACTTCTACTCGTAAAACAGATGAATTTACCGATACATTTACATCAGACATTATAATATTCCTTTAAATTTTATGTATTGGTGACTTCTGGAAGAACATTAATTTTTCCACGAAGATATGTTATGACTCCAGCATCATTGGGAAGCTGTCCTTGTAAATCATAAAACGCACCAGAATATTCTGAAAAATTTGCAGTATATGTTGATCCAACACAAACATTTACTATGCCACCTGTACCAGTAGCCGAAAGACCACCCGTAATTCCATTTAATGTATACAATTGACTTCCTGCTGTAACATTTAAACTAGCAGAAAATAAAGATGGGCCGGGATAATAAGATTTTCTAACCTGAATAGTTAATGTAACACCAGTTATATTTAAAGTCGCACCACTGGAATCTGTCATTGCGATTTGCCATCTTAGGGTGTCCCCTTTGACGATTGTTGGATCGAAACTGTCGGCCATTAAGGTTCTCCAAAAGATAATAGCCCTATTACAGGCTATTATTATTTCTCTTATATTTAGTTGTCCCAAAATGTATCAAAGTTTCACAGTTGCAGCCTCAGGACTCATCTTTAAGGTAGTTTTATTTTCTTCCTTTAGAATTTTCTGAACTTGTTCTTTTTGTTGTTCTGCCATAGCTTGCTGCATTTGCTGCAATCCTTGCATATAAATTTTATAATTATTTTCTACACGCTCACGATGTTCTTTTGGTAGATATGGTTCTTTCAACAACTTTTCACATGCACCTAAACCAACTTGTGGTCTACCAGTATAATATGCTGTAGTTGCAATCTCATCGTAAATACCCCATAGATAATTTGCACGGTCTACGAACAAGATATCATTTTCTGGCATTGGAATACTTAAGCCAAGAGATGCAATCAAGAATGCGTTTCTTGGTCTATTGTATTTTCTATAAATGCAAGATAGATGGTATAAAGGCTCAACTCTATTTGGGGCAGTTTCAAATGCCATCATAAATGCATCAGCAATTTCTTCTACTGGCTTTCCTTGGAATTCACGACACATTCCAACCCGCATCCAAGAAAAGAATACTTCTTCATGCCATGACCCAAGAGCAATTCTCTTTAGGTATTCTTGTTCTGCTACTTCATACATTCTAGCGTCAAATGCAGATTGTGCAGCATAGAATTGTTTTCTTGGTTGATTTGGATCTTTTTCCAAATAACCTTTAAGGGTATAGTAGTCTTTAGTATACTTTTCGACATCGTTGGCAGAAGCTCTTGCACGACAACCCTCCGTGCGAACTTCCCAACTATAATCACCATCCAACTTCTTAACATTCATTGGCTGTTCACAAATAGCATATTCGTGAAGAGGTTCTTCGTACCACCATTTCTTTTTGGCAACATTAAAAATCTGTGCACGAAGCCATGCAAACTCTCCACGCTTGATGTTTACAACATATCCATCCAAAGAATCATCAAACTTATCTACAGGAAGTGTTCCAGTAAGGAAATCATCGGCGTCAATCATCATAACCCATTTAGTTTTACCAAGGCAAGCTTCCAAGGCCATAGAACGATTTGTTCCAAAGTCAGACCACTTATGGTCTAAAATTTCACCGGGAATACCCTTTTCATCAAAAAACTTTTTAATGATTTCCTTGGTATTGTCAGTGGAACCTGTATCACATATTACATAATAATTAATAAATGGTGCGCATGAAGCCAAGCATCTTTCAATATTTGGAGCTTCGTTTTTTACGATCATACTTAAAGTTAAATTGTACATTGTCATCCTTATGAATTAAAAAACTTTCTCAAAGAACCAGTATTAAATTTTGGTACCAGTTCCCACTTATCTTTTTCATTATATTTAATAATTTTTAAACCGCTCAATGGCATGGAATCTTTGACTTTATCTTTATCAACAAGTTCAATTAATTCCCACTCTTCTAATAGATTTACAATAGCATTTCTTCTTTTAATATCTTCTTCCGAAATATTAGAAGGAAGTTCATCTAAAGCAAACAATTCTTTAAAATGAGCAATAACATAAACACCATTTTTATGAATTAGATGGCACGATTGATATAGTGTATTTTTCCCTTTGGGTGAAACTCCAATTCTAGATAGAGTTTCCCGAACTACCATAAAATCTTCTTCATCAAAAAGTTTTACATGGACACCTATATCTTTAAATATACTATTAGAAACATCAGACATATCACAATCCTTATTAATTATCGAGTTCCACCTGTATCCAGAGCCTTTTTTATTTGCTCTAGATCTTTTTCACTCAATATATTTAGGACTTCTCTAGCCTTAGATTCTGTATACCCATATACTTGTCTAATCAATGATATATCCTTTTCGGTCTCTTTTTTGAGCCACGGAGAAAACCGCTTCTTTTTACGGATTGCCAGACGGTGAAAATCAAACTGACTCTTGTTGTCCAACCAAGGAACACAGTTCATTTCATTGGCATGAAAGATAGTATCAGGAAAATATGATAAACATCGGTTTACCACAAAAGCAGGATAAAGACGAGGGTCATTCTCATCCTTATCCAATAAAGCCTTTTTGTCGTGGTTAATACTTCCCAAATAATCTTTAAGTTTCAGTTCTTCAGGTTTCATTAGTTAAACTCACAGTCCATCATAAGTTGCACGATAAGAGCCATAGTATTGATTTCCTGATCTGCAGCAAATCCAGACTTGTATTGATATTCTGCAATAATAAGAATGGCCTGTGGGATAGAAGTTGGCTTCAATGCGATATATAGTTCTGTATACAAACGCTTATAAAAGTCTGCAGTATTAAGATCTAGATTCTGTATGACCCATTTGCGGCAAGATACAAAATCCTTACCTTTCATAAAGCCAAGCAGTTCCTTGTAAGACTCGCTGCTTCCCTGAGCCAAAATACCAACATCAATCTTTCCAGAAGATGCATATCTCTGTAACTCATTAAGCATTCTACGAATGTCTGGAAAATGCTTCTTTACCAGATTTGAAAGAACTTGAGTATCATAGATGATCTTTTCGTTATTGAGAATGTATTCAATACGCTTGAGCACTCCCACTGCAACCTGAGCCTTCTCAGCAGTTGGAACGGTAAAGTCAATTCCAGTGCACCGAGAATGCAGAGCATCAATGATCCGATTCTTGTAGTTACAAGTCATGATGAATCTACAGTTATTTGCAAATTCCTCCATGGCTCCACGCAATGCTGGCTGAATAGACTGTGCATTTGAATAGTCAAACTCATCCAGAATTACAATCTTCAGTCCACCGTTAAGTGAGACTGTGGAACAATAATTACGAATCTTTGTCCGAAGAGTATCAATACCATTTTCTTCAGAGCAGTTGATTATAATGCTGTCGGCACCCAAATCATTTGCCAAGGCACGGGCAACCGTAGTTTTGCCCGTGCCTGCCTTGCCGTATAGCATCATGTTTGGAATTGTACCTTCCTTGATCATACCTTTAAACACAGTGGCAAGATCGATAGGAAGAATGCAATCAGACAGTGTTTTGGGGCGATACTTTTCGACCCAAAGTAGATTGGTCACATCAGACACGATTAACCCCGCTTGATAGCGATGTAGTAGGAAAGATCCAGACTCTTGTGTGTAAACTTAGAAATAATAGTGTCAGTCAATTCAACACTATAAGAACCGGGAATGAACTTCATTTCGGAAACATTGATTGTACCCTCAAAGTCCTTGCCAGTATAGTTTTCATCAATAACGATTTCAAAACTATTGCTTGTGCTTTGACCAGAGTCATCAACACTGATGATAAACTTACCATCTGCACCAACCATACGAAGATCACTGACCTGAAGCACACTGGAAGCCTTAAGAATCTCATTGAGATCTTTTTCATCCAGATCAAATCGCGTAACAGTAGCAGGCATCTTGATATCACGGGTAGGAACCGTGAGAAGACTTGGTTCAGAATAGTAATAGGTAACGCTAGACCGACCATTGGTAATCACGACATGGGTGTCATGAAACTCAAGATCGGGATTGTTAAACATGCTGACAATACCAAGAAACTTATTGAGATCCCAGATGGGAACATCAACATCAAAGTCCTCGGTCACCTTTGCCTCAACATAGATGTTCTTACCAGCAGAAACCGTCTTTAGAAGATTTCCGGGCTGAATAAGAATATTGGAGTTGATGGCTGCAAAATTCTTTAGAATGTTATAGGTTTCTTTGCTCAAACGCATTTTGGTCACAGTACTCATATATATCTTTCTGTAAATTAATCAAAGTCTTTACGATAAACACTATCGTTAAGTTGCTGTTTCTGTTCGTGCCGGTTGCCGCGGACATTTCGCTTCTGTTGCTTCTTGCTTAGGCCAGTAGGCTTGTTCTTACGGCGGTTCTTAAACTTTTCAAAACTCTCTTCATTCATGACTGTATATTATCTCCAATATCAAATAAGTCAAATAGAAACCCACTGATATCCATTTCCATCATAAAAATATGTGTAGACTACTGTTGAATCTGAAATCCAAAGTTGATTCTCTTTTGGATTGGCTGGTGGATTTGTCCCACGGTATTGTTCAGTAGCATTTACATATGTCCACGAAGTAGGGGATTGCAGTGGACTTTTATTGGTTGTTACATTAGATTTATAAAATTTACCTTGGTGAATAACAATATCACCATTATTATAAAGAACTGGGGTTCCTTGCTTATTTTTAAATTTATAATTGCCCTTAAACATTTACACAGATATTTATACTTGAACTTTAATCTTTGAAAAATTATTTTTCTTTTCAAATTGTAATGTCTGATCAAATTTATCAACTAGTGCATCAGCCTTGTGGCTAATGATGTATATAGAACATTTGTTCTTCATCTTGTTCAAAACTTTCATAAATGCTTCTGTGCCTGCTGCATCCAAAGATGAATCTAAAATTTCATCAAAGATCAATAGATTGCAATTAAGGCTGTTCTTCATCTTGGCAACTTCACGCCAAGTCAGCAGGATCGCCAAGTCGATGCGTTGTTTCTCTCCCTCAGAGAAAGAGGAATATGAGAATGCATCTCTGTATCGTGATTTAATGGTTTCTTTGAACTCCTCATCGATTGTGAAGTCAACATAGAGATTAAGCTTTCCGAGGAACTTGTTGACGAGTCCATTGATGATGGGAACATAATGTTTGATAATCCGGCTCTTAAGACCACCATCCTTGAGGATATCATATACAACATCATAGTGAATTTGTTGAGAGATAAAAGATTCAAGTTTTTTAGTAATCTCATTCTTTTTATTTTCTGAATCTGCAAGGCTATTTTCCAATATAGAAATATTGCTTGAGGCTTCTTTGTCTTTCTTATCTTTTTCAATTACCTTAATATTTGATTCTGCATTTCCAATTCTATAATTTATACCATTTATGTCTTGCGCTTTCCCTCTAGATAAAATCGTAAGTTTTTCATATTCTTTTTTAACAGTATCAAGTTCAATATTTTTCTTTTTAGCAACCTTAAGTGCGTCTGAGCATTCTTTGGCTTTCTTTCGTTTATCTTCCAAATGTTTTTCTTTTTGATCTACTGGAAGAACTTGTAAACAACACTTACAAATTGCATTTTCTTCTAGTGCCTTGATATCATCTAACAGTGTGGCATGAAGGGTTTCTGTCTTCACCAACATAGAGGGAACATCTTTTAGTGATTCAATCTTTTTGTTAATTTTTGTTATTTGCTCACCAAGTTTTTTATGTTCATCAAGTTCAGTTTTAAGTAAAACTTTATCTTGGTCTATTTGATCTTGATATTCTTTAATTCGATTTACAAGAATATTGATATCGTCAGCATTACTGGTCTTTACTTGCTCAATGAATTCTTTTTGAGATTTAATCTTTTCGTGGGCAATCTTTACCAAACTTTCATGCTCACCAATAGACACTTTCAAAGAACTAAGATGGCCCTTTACATGCTGGTTCATGTCTGCCAAAATATCAAGATCCAGAAGACCTTCAATGATCTTACGGCGTTCGGAGGGAGTCAACTGCATGAATGGTATGAAGTTTGACTTACCAAGAATAACAACCTGCTTGAAGGCTGCATAATCAAATCCAAGAATATGCTCTTCAAACATTTCTTGGTAATCTTTTGACTTAGCATTCTGGTCAATCATATCCCCGTCTTTAATAATTTCAAAGATCTTGGGAGACAATCCACGACGAACCAAGTAATGGGATCCAGCCTTATTGAATTCAATTTCAACTAGGCAATTTTTACCATTAATCGTATTTACAAGTTGTGGTATATTAATTGGTCGGAAGGGTTTTCCAAACAATCCAAAGCATAAAGAATCTAATAGAGCAAAAGACTTGCCATGCCCATTAGTTCCGGTAACCAGCGTAGTCTTGTGACTATCTAGTTTAATCTCTGAAAAATTTGTGCCAAACGATCCAAAATTTTTAAACCGAACTGTTAAAAATTCAATCACTCTTCATCCTTTGATAGTGCACTATTATACGCTTCATCTATAATACGGGAAAGAAACTTCTTATCGATAGACTTTTCCTGAATACTATCAAGTTCTTCGTGTAGCAATTGTAGAGTATCCTTGTGGACATCTACTGCCACCAGTTCAGGATTTGCAGATACCTCTTCGGTTACTGCCAGTTCTGCCACGCCTGCTTCATAGAACTTATCCATATATTTTTCAAAACTCGCAGCCTTCGTGCGCTTCTTGATAAAAATCTTGACATAGCAGTCTTTGAACTTTGAGTAGTCAAGTTTTTCCGGTTCGTCTTCATTATAATCAAACGTATAGAATAACTTTTTGTTATTTTCGACAAATACCAGTTCTCTAGCCAAAAAGTCAAATACGTGGAATCCCTTCGGTTCCCAAACATCTGAGAAAGCCATCTGGTATTGCGTACCCAAATAATGAATATTGTCACGAGTGGACTTAATATGATAATGCCCAGTAAGAACGTATTCAAACTTGTCGAAGTGTTTGGGGTCATATCCTTGCTCTATAAAGATACCACGAATACTCTGAAATCCAAATAATTCTAAATGTCCCATTAAAAGGGAACATGTGGTATTGGTGATAAACTTTGCTGCCTGCCCTTCATTTTCTGGATTTATCCACGGTAGAAGAGCCACGCAACCTGCTGAGGTTTGAATCTCGGTTGGCTCCGAATAGATTTCCCAATTTTGATACGGAGCAACCAACTCATGCAATGAGTTTACATTATTATTGTTGCGGTAATAGGTATCATGGTTGCCACAAATGGCAATACATTTAACACCCATATCTCTAAGAGGCTCAAAGAATCTAGTTCGTACTTGGTGAAGGGTCTTAAAGTTTATATACTTTCTACGATCAAAAACATCTCCCAAATGGAAGATGGTCTTTATGTTGTTTTCCTTAATATAAGGAAACAATTGTTCTTCAAAGAACGATAGAAAATATTCCAATACGATAGGTGAATCGGCTTTATAGCCGAAATGGGTATCGTTAAGAATTATAGCTTTCATATGTCAAATGTATCTTTTTTTGGTTTTCTTTTTCTTTTTACAGTAGTTTTTTTGACTGGATTCAACATATCATCAAATCGTTGCATGTCAAGATCCGTCAAACCAAAAAAATCTCTTCGACCGATATCAATTCCCGCATAGGTTTCATTAAACCAATTATGAAAATCTTTATCATTTTGCTGTTCTGCAAATTTATATTGAACATACTTTTCTTTCTTTTCTTTGTTTATAATACGTACAAAAGAAAACCAGCAAATCTGTGTTAAATAGCCGAATGGGCTAGTAGATTTGCTGGGATCAAAGTTATCAATATAAGTTATGCAATTTAATACCGCATCAGATACCATCTCTTCTCTGTATGGATAATTTGCAAAATTTGGTCTATATGATAATCGAGATGCTATTTTTAAAACACATTCACCTATAAAATCAGGTAACTTTGGTTTCTTTCTTCCAGCATTCTCCGCATCATCACGTTTTTTACGATATTCTACTAAAGCATCATATAGGTCTTGATTACTTACGTAATCTGCATCTGATGCTTTCTTTTTCTTTTTAGGTTGTTTCACGGGTACATTATATACTATAATAGTTTAATTACAAGCATTTATTGTGTTTTTATCCATACATCAAATTCAATTTTAGGTTTTCAATTTAAAATATTTTTAATTTTTGAAATATTGGCAACCGTATGTCTGGCTCCACCAGTTACCAAGTATTTCATTTATAGTCCAATCCATTTTGGATTTTTGAGTGACCAATGTACTAGATTTTCTATTGATTTTTCTAGATTGTTAATTGGAACCCAGCCCAGATTGGCCATCTTTGAACCATCTAACGCATACCGCAAATCATGTCCCGGTCTAGAACTATGAAAATCTACCATTTCATAATTTAATTCTTTACCAACATATTTGCTAATCATTTTGGCTAAAGTTAAATTGTCAACTTCTTTTTCTCCAACAATATTATACTTTTCTCCGGCTTTTCCATTTTTTAATAAAAAGTCAACAGCATTACATACATTTTTTGCATGAATATAATATCTACTTCCAGCACGGGTCAAAGACTTATTGGCATGAATTGTTATCTTGTTTCCAGTATAACTATTTTTTACACACAAAGGAATAAATTTTTCTGGATGTTGTCTTTCTCCAAAGACATTCATGCAATGTGTTATCATTATTGGCATGTTGTATGTATTGTGGAATGCCACTGCCAATTCTTCTCCACCTGCTTTAGCTGCAGCATATGGATTGCCTGAATTATATCTATCATTCTCTTTGTAGTTGACACCTTCAGGTGCTGGGCCAAAAATTTCATCTGTAGAAAAATATACAAAGTTTTTAAGATTATTTTGCATTCTTGCATAATTTAAAATATTGCATGTTCCTACAACATTATCCATCACAAAACTCAATGGATCAGAAATAGATCTATCTACGTGAGAAGATGCACCTATATGCAGAACAGTTGTTATACTTCCTAACATCGATAAAAGAACTTCATTGTTATGAAGTTCTGCTTTCATATCATGCCAGACAAATGTAACTCTGCTTTTTTCTTTTTCCCATATGGGCAATTCAGTTAATCTATTAAGATTGCCAGAAACATCTAGTCTATCCAATATAACAATATCACAATCACTGTTTGTGAGGAGATATTCGACCATATGATGACCAATAAATCCACAACCACCTGTTACTAAAATTCTGTCACGCATAATATTCCTTTTTATTTTTTACAAACTTTTAAATAATGTTCGATCATATCATCCATCAATGTTTCAAAACTAAATTCTGGAGACCATCCAAGAGTATTTCTAATTTTTGTAGAATCTCCCTTTAGATATTTTAATTCTTCTGGTCTTAAAAATTTTTGATTTTGAACTACATGTTTGGTATAATCCAAATCCAATTTATTGAATACATATTTTACCATGTCCAAAACAGAGTGTGTTTCCATAGTAGATACTACGAAATCATCTGGCTTATCATGATTGATTATCATATGCATTGCTCTAACATAATCCTTGGAATGTCCCCAGTCTCTGTATGACTCCATATTTCCCAACTCTAAGACATTTGTATAGCCAAGTTTAATTTCAGCTGCGGTTTTGATTACTTTGCTAGTTACAAAGTTGGAACCGCGACGAGGAGATTCATGATTAAACAAAATTCCATTCACTGCGTGGAGTTTATAGGAATTTCTATAATTTCTTACCAAGGAATATCCAAACAATTTTGAACAACCATATGGGCTAACCGGATGCATGGGTGTGGTTTCTCTCTGAAAACCATCAGCATCGACAGAGTTACCAAACATTTCTGATGAACTTGCTTGGTAAAATTTAGCTTGTGGGCATGCTCTACGATATGCTTCCAAAATATTCATTACACCCAAAGCATTTGTCTGGGCTGTAAACTGAGGAATATCAAAACTAACACGAACATGGCTTTGTGCAGCTAGATTATAAATCTCATCAGGTTGGACTTTATCCAACAATCGTTCCATGCTACCTTGATCAAGCAAATCACCATAATTAATATGCAATCTTTCTCGTACAGCATCAGTAAATCTATTTTGTTGATTTTCCGATACAGAGTTTCTTCTAACCATACCATGGACTTCATATCCTAAATTTAAAAGATATTCTGCCAAATATGATCCGTCTTGTCCATTTATTCCTGTTATAAAAGCTTTTTTCATTTTTATCTCCTAAAAATATCCATTGTTGTCAAATCGGGCCAATCATTTGTTGTCCATTGGACTGGCTCAGTATTAATTGCAGTTGGAAGCTTCTTGAGCCCCAGTTCCGCAGTCTCGGGTGTCATGTAGTAATGGTAACCAAACATTTTAATGTTTTGTTCTCTCCAAGGTTTGTCTGGCTCTCTTCCATCATATGACATTTGTTTTAATAATATAGCTGCTTCTTTGTTGTCAGTTAGTATAGCACCACCTCGTCCCAATGACAAGTGTTTTTTGTATTGAAAACTCAAACTCATAAATGTATTGGGCACATAACTATTCTTTTTCCAAAGAACCGCTGCATCAATTATGTTGTCGGTAAGGTAATAATAGTCCTTCCAATCCTCGTCTTTCCATTCAAGTTCAATATTTAATTTATTGGCCAAAAATGGAATTGAAAGATAAGTATGTTTTGGAACTACAATTTTTTTTATATTTTGCATGCGTAGACACAGTTCTACGCCATGTGTACAAGAATCAACTGCAATAGCATAAGTTGATCCAAAAAAGTTTGCGATCTCGTTTTCAAATTTAGTTATTACATCAAAACCCATATAAAAATTCTTTCAAATTAAATTGTCAATTTGTTCTTTTGTTATACGATTTTCACTTATATCGTATGATCTGATGATATTTATATAGTTTTCATTGCTTTCACAATCACTAAAAAGACCACCAGTAAAACTGTAAGGAGAAATACATAAATGCCACATATCCCATAATTCGTGGGATTCAACTTTTTTGTATTCTTTTGTGCCACAGATATTTAAACCAATAAAACATATTTTAAAATTAGAAAACCCATGTGTTTTATTTATTATTTCTGAAATTTTTTCTGCTTGATCTTTTGAAATATTGTTTTCCCACATATTAAAAGTATAATTGAATAATACATTAAATGAATTTAAAGTTTTAAATCGTTTTTTACATTTTATAAAATGATCATAATCTTTTACAGAACTTAAATCATGATGGGGAAAAATGCAACTATGAACATCACTGGTATCTTTATTGTATTTGCGATTGGATGTTCTTTTAGAAGTTGCTAATGGAATTCCTGTTTCCGGTTCTATAGTTAGAGCATTACATGTTAAAATAACATTATTAGCAGGATTTAACAATTCTTGAAAATCATCATCCAAAATATGAATAATATTATCCACACTATGAGTATTCATAAAATCAAAAAAACCAGAGAACTCTCTGTAATTATATTTTTTTAAGATTTCTGAGTTTTGGCAGCGACTACCTAAGCTATAAATAGTATCAAATTTCATAATTTTTAATGTGATTAATGTAGATAAAATCTTCGGCTGTTAACATTTCATTTGCAATTTTAAAATTGTTTATTATTGCTGGCATCATAGAATTATATAAATCAAATGACAGATCTTTGACATCAAAATCATCATTTAATACTATTATACCATCCTTATCAAAAAACTCATTTATATTTGCCATCCCATAATATATAGGCACAGTTCCACACATAAAGCAGTCTGTTATTTTTTCTGTAAACATATTTGAGTATGTTGCATTTTCCATAGTAATAGAAAAACAATAATCTTTTAACCCATTAACTTTATCCTCAATCGGGTTAAATCCCCTACCATATAAATCACATTTATCTTTAAATTTGTCAATAATTTTTAAACGGTATACATGTTCGGCGCACAATACTTTATTTGAACATACCATAGAAACCAATTTGGTTTTATCATATAGTTTTCCTGAATTTAAAAAAGATTTTCCACTACATTGGACTAAAACAAATATATCAGACATATTACATAATGCTGCATCATGTGTAAATACTTTTAAGTATTTTTGTTTTAGAATACTAATATTGTTAGCACACCAGTTATAAATTTCTGGGATAATTGTTTTTGATTCACATAACCATGCATAATTTTTAGTATTAAGGTTAGTATTATTAAAAATTGCATGGTCTACATACATGGTAATTGGTGCAGTAGTACCGTTTTTAATCCATTTGATGTACAGTGGATCGTAACCAGAAGTAGACGGGCTATGTTGAAATCCGCCCCCTATTAAATTAATTTCCTGTATCTGCATCTATAATCTCAAAAAATTCTTCTACTAATAAAAGCATTGCATTCTGTGATAAATGAATATCATCCATAATATACTTTTGGTCTGTAGACCCATCAGGAAGCATCATTTTTTTTGATATGTCTTTAACAATTATGTTATGGTTGTAGCACCTCTGCTTTAGGTAATCATTAAATGCAATTGTCATCTTATTTCTTATATAAACATCACCATAGTCCGAATGTGTGCCAAGTCCTACTGATGAACATGGTGGTGCATATACACCAATTTTAAAACCTTTATTTTTTAAATACAATACTGTATTCATGTATCGGTCAACACACTCTCGTATAGTGCCATCCATATCTTTACCATTTTTTATTGCATGGAATCCTATATGATTTCTTATATCGATTTCACCAAAACAAAGGAATACAAAATCTTTTGGTGTTATGTTGTATTCTTCTATTGCTTGTTCAATTTTTGGCAATTTATTATAAGAATTATAAGCTGTATAAGAACCTACTTTGATAGGACAAAAATAAGGAATCTGTTGTTCAAATCTGTTTATTTTTTCTCTTAATTGACCTTGCTTTAATGTGTAGCAAGTGCCGAATTCTGGTTGAATGTGGCGCAGACCATCAAACGTCTTATCTGTTCCAGAAAATACCGATACGTGACTGTCACCAATAATATAAATCATAATCTATAAACCTTTTTAATATTTTCAGCAAAAATACTGGCTATAATAGAAATAGAAGATACGTCAGCTTTGAGCATATAATCACATTTTGATAAAGTAAATATTTCTTTTAAACATTCTACACCTAAAAGATATCTGTGATTTTTTCTTGCATCTGTAAACCGATCATACGGATGTAAATGCGGATGAATGTCATTAGCACGGTACATGTCTTCATAATAAACAATAGGCACTTTAATGTTATTTTTTAATTCATCAATAACACGAATATCATCCGTGGCTACAAAAATTTGTTGAATATCGGGATTCAAATTTAATATTTCATTTATTTTTTGTATATAAACACCTGTGCCAGCAACACCATGATAATGTTTCATATCAGTGAGTCTTATTTGTACTCCCAAAGTACATTTATTTTGTATTTTGGTGTTATAAAAATTATCAATTTCTGTAGAAACATTTTCTTTTAATTTAAAAGAATTAAAAAAACTTTGTTTCAAATTAACAAATTTTGATGGATCTAGAAAAAAATTTTTATCATCATAATGAATATTTGCTGGGATTAAACTATTCAAATAATGAAATGTTTCATCAGGTTTGATTGTTATTTGATCAAAATAATATTCCCAGCAATTTTTAGTATTTAATATTAAATCATCTGTTTGAGTACAAGCACATTCATTGGTTTCCATATCAACAAATAAACTATCATCCGGGGACAGATAAGTTAAAGCATTTAATATAATAAAAATGTTTCCGGCAAAACCAACTCCAGCAAATTTATTTTCTGGAGATATTTTTACAAATTCTAATTTATATTTCATGGTATCCTAATTTTTTTGCATTATTTAATATTTTTGATGGATCAATTTTTTTAACTAAAACGGCGGGATTTCCTTTATATACTCCCCATTCTTCGGTATCACCAATTAACAAACTACCGGCAGAAAGCAATACACCTTTTCTTAAAATAGACCCGGGCAAAACAATAGCATTTGTGCCTATATTTGAAAACTCTTCCATTATAACAGGTTTATTGATTTGTGTTCCTTTATATTCATTTGGAATCATTGCTCCAAATAATCCACTATCATCAAATCGATCAGAAGCACATACTATTCTAGCCCCGGCCATAATATTGTTAAATCCTTTCGCTTCAAAAAAAGAATTTTTGCCTCCAATTATGGTAACATACGGGCCTATATGTATATAATTGCCTATTAAAATGTTGGTTGTGCAATAAAATCCTTTATCTATTGCTACATGCGATCCATGTATTGCATTTTTAAATTTAATTGATATATCTTTATCAATTTTAACATCTTGCCCAATTATTTTAATTTCTATATCCATTTTTGTGTTTTATTTTAGTAAAATAATTGAATCCATCATTAAATAATTTCCAATAACCATCTAATTGAGTTTCTCCAGCTGTAAACTCTTCAATAGATTTGTATTTTAATTTTTCATTAGTAAGCATAATAGCCCATCCTCGTTCCATGGCCATTTGTTTACTTTTGTTATCAACGACGACAGAATTTAATTTATACTTTTCATACAATAATTTTAATGAATCGTATTTAATTATAAAATTAGGACCATAAATTCCGTATTCATAAAAACTACTATTAAAATTATTTTGACAAAATTCTTTTTCCGCTAGGGTTCCAAACATACAAACTGTATTGTGAAAAGATAAAAAGGAAACACAATCATAATTTTCATTATATAATATATTTTTTAAATTTAAAATTGTATCATCTCTTTTTACCATAATGCTATCATGGTGAAAAATATAATAATTGTATTTGTAGTTTTCAAAAGCATGTATGTAAGCACCATAATCATATCTTGGTTCTTTAGTTTGATCCCATTGTATTTTATATCGTGAACATAATTCTTTTGTATAATTGATATAATCGATATCGGATGATCCTGTATCTACAATTAAAATATCTTCATTATTTTTAAATTGCATATATTTTGATATGCATTTTTCTATATAATCCATTCCATTGTTAGTTGCAACAACAATCAATCCTTTTTTATCTTTCATTTTTATATCTACCTATTACATCTGAACATATTCCGTCACAAAATGTGATATCATCATTATTTAATTCGGGTAATACTGCTATACTATTTTTTATCGGTTGTTTATTTGGATATGCCCATATAAATTTTTTAGATGTTAATGTTATCGTATCAGTTTGATGCCAAAAAAAATTAAATTTATCTTTACAGTTATTAAAAAACTCAATAGAATTTATATTTTTACAATGAATCCATAGATTTGTTATTCTATCACAAAACCATTTATAATCAATATTATAATCTGGATTATCATGTCCCAACCATAATTGATTATTTTTATACCAAACATCTATTTCAACATCAAATCCCTCTAATATAGCTGCATCTATATAATTGGGTGTATTTTCCAATAATATATTTTTACCATTAATATTTCCTCTATGTGATATTAGAATCATTTTTATTTAAAATTATCAATATAGTATTTTAAATCTTCTGGGGTTCCTAAACCCCACATTTTCTTTGCTGTTACAGTTATTATTTTTTTGTTGTCTTGGATTGCTTGATTAAAAACTGGACAAACATAAAATTCATTATTGACCCTTATATCTTTTTTAATCATTTCTTCAGCATATTTTACAAAATCTTTTCCATGTTTCCAATAATAGTACCCAACAGTTGCTGTATCCGAAATTGGATTTTTTTCTGCTACCTCTGTAACATAACCTTCTTCATTTAATTTTGCAAAAGACCATTTTGGATGTGTTGCTTTGAATGAAACTATTCCACCATCTACATTTGTTTCATTCATCCTATACATAAATTCATTGGAATCCCATTCAACATATTGATCGCTGTTAGCAAAAAATAGTGGACTATCACTATTAATAAGGTCTTTTGCTAACAATGCCGTACATGCAGCCCCTTCTGTAATTCCATCTACTTCTATTATAGAACATTTTGGAACAATTAAATTGAGTAAACCATCCAAATTGTATTTTTGTCTATGGTTTTTTTGAACTATAAAAATATAATTTGCATCTATATTTAAACTTTCTACAACCACTTGAATCATTGGTTTACCATTAACATCAATTAATGGTTTAGGAAAACTGTATCCCGCTTTTTCAAATCTAGATCCAGCACCAGCCATTGGAATTAAAACATTCATGGTTTTGTTTGTCCACTTGGGCATATATATTTCCTTTTGTTTATTCAACTCATTCAACTTTTCAAAAATATTTTGTTCAGTAACATCATCAGGTGAAGTTACTCTCCAGACATTTGCTTTACTTCTATACGCAGCTTTTAATCCATGTGGTGAGTCTTCTACAATTAATGTATTCTCTGGAAGAGTTCCAATATCAGAGATACATTTCCAATAAATTTCAGGATGCGGTTTACTGTTTTTAACGTCTTCATTAGATAAAATTAAATCAAAATATTCTATAATTTGTAATTTTGACAATACCACAAATATAGTTTTTTTTATACTATTGCTGCAACATGCTATTGCGTAGCCTTCGTTTTTCAATCTTTCAAAACATGATATTAAAAAATTTGATGGTTGTATTTTTTTTAATTCTTCTAATGTATATTTTTGTTTATCTTCCCAAACTTTATCATGATTTGCAAGAGGTAATTTTTTTTCTTTTGATAATAAATTTAATTTTTCTTTTGTTTTTAATCCATCATATTTTTGTAAATGTTCTTCTAAAGATATAGAATACAATTCTCCCAATGCCTTATTAAGTGCTTCATAATGAATTTGTTTGGCTTTCACTAAAACCCCATCCAAATCAAAAATAATTAATTTTATTTTATTATCAATCATTATTAGTTATATTTTAAATACTTGTTTTATGTTCTCATTCCACAAAATGGCACCACAAAATAAACCAGATAATCGACCAAAAAGATAATCACATTTTGATAAAAGTTTAGTTTGTATGATTGCTTCTTCTCCGAGTAACCGACAATGGTTTTCTCGTTTTGTACTTACATTCATCCAGCAATGAATTTGATTAATATATTCCATAGTCTCATCTGTTCTTCTAAAAACATCTGGAACAAAATAAGAATTTGGAAAAGCTTTTGATAATGCTTCGATATAAGCTGTATCTTCACTTACAAAAAATAATTTATTAATCTGAGGATTTTGATCCAATACTTTTTGTATTTCTTTTATATAATCTTGAATATCAAAAATTCCATACATTGGATGGTGGACATTGTATTCTGTTCCACGCGCCATGATGCCTAACGTTGTATATCCTTTTAATTCTTTTTCGTAAATATCGTTTATTTTATTTAAAATATCTTGTTTTGGTTTTATATACATTTTGTCGACAATCTGCTGCCGATTTAATTGATTAGGCTCATCAAAATAATGTTTACCATGATCAATTAAATCGGGCCGAGGTCCATATGTACAATCTACAACTGTATCTGTTTCCGTAGGCACTTGTTGATCAAACCAATAATCAAAAGGATTCCCATTTGGTACTAAAAAACTTGTTTGTCTTGAATAATTCAATATGTCATTTATATTCGGGGTAAACCCTTCAACCCATGTAGTTTTTCCCCAATCAATATAAGGAATCCCATCACCTCCTGTTTCGTGGTGATGCATAAGTTGCTCCAAACAAATTCTATAATTTGAAAAAAAACCATAACCATAACCCCAACCATGATAAATTGGTTGTATTCTATAAATTTTAGCCATTTAAAAATTCCTTATCTAAAGATTGGCCTTCATATGGGCCAGTTTTGTATTCATATACAAAAGTATTATCTTTTAAAATTTCATAATTATGCCCACCCTCTAATGTAAAACTGGCATCCCCTGCATTTAAAATGCATTCTTTTAATATAGTATTGTCTAAATCATAAAAAATACATTTAACGCTACCTTCAATCACAACCCAGCTTTCTTGGGCAATGACATCTCTGGTTCGATTTTTCCAAATATGTCTATGGGGCCTAAAAGTTTTTCCTTTGTCCATTTGCAATCTAGAACATTGTATGAAATTATTTTCTGGTACTAAATCTTCTCTAGAAACATTTAGGTCTTCTTTTTTAACAACAATGTGTAACAACTTATTAGGATCGACTTTAGAATAAATTTTTGTAATCATATATTTTGTATTTCCCATGTAGATGGTATTAAATCATCTGTATTTAAGTGCTGTAAATTCGGGCCAAACCATTTTGAAGGAACAAAAACTCTTTTATGATTCTTATTCATCCAAGCCCCCCACCAACCAAAAGTAGAATTTGAGAGTATATAATTTTCACCATAGGTCATCAAAAATAAATCTATATAATCTTTGTTTCCACTCATAAAAATATATTTATTGCCTAAAAAATATTTTTTGCATAAATCAATGTCATCACTAAAGATAACATACGGTAAATCTGAATTTAATTTATCCACACAATCTAAAAAATATGTTATTGGAACGTTATAATGGTAGTTTGGATTATTTAAAAAATCTCCAAACCTAACATGGATAACGTTAAATTTTTTAGGCAAAGTATTTAAAATATCTTTTATATTTTTTTGAATATCTTCAGATATTGTAAAATGATTTATTATATCGTTTTTGTATTTTACAAAATATTTTTCACTTTGAAAAAATCCATCTATACCAGAATCATTTGGTGGTATAAAATCATAATAGTGGAATGGATATTGATATAATCTTATGCTTGTTTCTGAAACTATAGTTTTACAATTTTTAAAAATATTCAAATAATCTTCAGCATAATTTAATTTTGGATTGTGTATTGTTTCTTCATTTAAATAATTTAAATGGTATTTTAAATTTGGAAATGAAGCTTCTGTATTATTTTCTCTAGCAAATGCATATGCTGCTGCAATTTGAAATAAAATATTACACAAACCACCTTTTAAATTACAATAAATCATATTTAAATATTTTTAAAATAGGTATATTCTTTATTTAAAGAACAATCTTGATAAAATAAAGGTTTATTTAGAGAATAAGTATCATACTTTGTCTGGAATCTAGCATAAAGTTCATCAAAAGGTCTTCCAGTTACAAACAACTGTTCTATAATACCGTTTGAAAATTTCTTTGCTATTGCCTCATCAGAATAATAAATTGCATGTGTTGAACACATATGTTTTACTAAATTTATTTTTTCATTTACTTGTTCAAATACTGATCCAAAATTTTCACTAGTTCCACTTTTTAATCCCCAAGATGATATACCAAAATAAGTAACTGCATTTTCTGGTAATTCTTGCATAGGATCAAACCATTCAGTTGCACCAACATCATCTTCTAAAATGATACATGGAAAAATGGCCTTGTCTAACGCTATTTTATGTGACAATGCGCACCCAATCCAATAATTAGATCGATTTTGTATTTTTATAGCATCTACAAAACTCCAATTATTAAAACCTAGTTTGTTTAACAAACTAGAAACATTATTTCTTCTCTCTGTTGCATCATTTACAGATATTACATAAGTTTTTATATTTCTGATATCAGTTTCCATAATCATAACCACTGTTTGGCGTGGTCCCCCAATATTGTTTTGCGTAAACTTTACCCATTCCATTATATTCTATCCCGGAGTAATGTTTAGGAATAAAATACCAACTTGGATATACAGTTATAGGATATTTTGTTTTATAAGCAGTATCAGTAAGAAGAAGTGGTCCCGTAACTTCCCATGTGGCCAACGCCGGATAATTCATGTGTGGATATTGGCCAATTCTATCCATAATAGTTTTCATCAACTCACATCCTTTTTCCGAAGCCAAATATCCATTGGCCATAAGACCTCTTCGAACAGTTTCGTTCTCCCAACAGCAAAAACAATGATTGTTTACTAAACAATCATCTAGAGGATTTACACACTCTGAATCTGCATCAATAAAAAAACCACCTTCTTGATAAAGAAGTTGGTATCGCAAAATATCCGCTTTACCGGCCAAAGAAGGACATTCATCAAATTGTTTTTTACAGATTAAATCTGGTAAATTGTCATCTGTCCACAATCTATGCTGCCATGATGGATTTTTATCAATCCAAGTTTGAATTAATTTGTCTGGACGTTTAGACTGGTCACCAACCCATATTTGGTGAATAATTTTTGGAATCATAAGACCTCACAATTAATATAATACAATATATAAAGATGTCAAGTTATTTAGTTGACTTTTTTCTAAGGTACTTTATACTCTAAACCAAATGAATCTAGAAGACCTCAAGAATAATATTACTAAAGATTCCCAAATAGACTCTACAGAACTAGGTGTAGAGGCCCTTAAGATACCTCAAGTACACGCCAAGTATCTTAATATGCTTACAGACTTTAAATTGCTTTTGACCAAGCATCAGAATGACTATGCAATTCAACGTTTGCGTAAGTGGAAAATTTTGACTGGTAAAGCATCCAAAGAAGAACTGGAAGCATGGGGAGAGGAACCATTTGACTTGGATCTACTTAAGACTGATGTAGAAAAGTTCATCGAGGGTGATCCCAAAATCGTTGAATTGAAGTCCAAGGTGGCTGTCAATGAGATTAAGGTCAAGATGGTGGAAGAATTTTTAAAAGCCATCAACAATCGAAACTTCAACATCAAGTCTGCCATTGACTGGCAAAAAATGATGAATGGCATAGCATAAATATTATGTGGATATTGAAGTTGAATCTGTAGATGAAGTTCGTTACTACATCAAAACAGAAAAAGGAATCAAGCAAGAACTACGAGATTATTTCTCGTTCATGGTACCCGGTGCCCAATATATGCCCATGTTCAAACGGCGCATATGGGATGGAAAAATTCGGTTGTATGATATCCTCACATCTACTCTTCCTCGCGGTCTAAAAACCTATCTTGATAAGTTTTCTGTAGACAGAAAATACTCATTAAATATTAAAGAGAGTAGGAATCCTTTATGTATAAAGGAAACACAGCTTGCACAATTTTACGATACCCTAGCGGTATCGGTAAAGAAGAAGCCAGTGCAAATGCATGCCCATCAGCAACAGGCCATTATGCATGCTTTGAACAATCACAGATGCGTATTGATTTCTCCTACTGGTTCGGGCAAAAGTTTGATAATCTACGTCTTGGTCCGGTTTCTTCAATCCGTATTATCATCAAATCGCAAAATTTTGATTCTCGTACCAACCGTTGGTCTCGTGAATCAGATGGACTCTGATTTTTTTGATTACTCTTCACAAGACCCATCATGGTCTTGCAAAAAGTACATTCACAAAATATCTGCGGGCGTAGACAAAGATACAAATAAACAGATAGTAGTCTCTACGTGGCAATCAATATACAAACTTCCAAAAGAATGGTTTGACCAGTTTGATGCTATCTTCTTTGACGAGTGTCATCAGGCTAAAGCCGAATCAATCAATATGATTGGACAAAAGCTTACCAAGGCTTGGTTTCGTATTGGTACAACAGGAACACTAGATCAAACGCAAGCACATCGATTGAGTATTGAAGGAATACTTGGTCCTGCTATTCAGTTTATTCAAACAAAGAACTTAATGAACAAGGGATTGCTTGCCACTATTGGAATCGACTGTATTCTGTTGCAGTATACTGACGAAGAAAAACAACTGCTCAAAAAACAAAAATATCCTGACGAATTGAAGTGGATTATAACTAATAATAAGAGGAACGAATTTGTCAAAGAACTTGCCCTCAAAACCAAAGGCAACACGCTCGTTCTCTTCAATTACGTCGAAGATCACGGGAAGCCTCTCGCCGCTCTCTTGGAGTCAGCAAAAAGCGGTAGACCAATATATTTCATCTCTGGAAAAACAGAAGCAGACACAAGAGAATATATTAGAAAAGTCGTTGATACGGAAAGAGATGCTATACTGGTTGCGAGTTATGGCACTACTAGCGCTGGTATCAACATTGTTAATATCGACAATATTATTTTTGCCTCGCCTACTAAGTCTATAATTAGATTGTTACAGAGCATTGGTCGTGGTCTAAGAGTATCTGCAAAAAAGAAGACACTCAAAGTTTTTGATATTGTGGATGACCTTTGTTGGTTGAAACACAAAAATCATATTTTTCGCCACTTCGAAGAGCGCGTAAAGATATACAAAAAAGAAAAGTTTGATCATAAGATCTTCTCTATGTCTTTAAAGGATACCTTAAAAGATAAATAGATTAGGAGGGCTGCTATGTCTGACTTAGTACCCGGTCCCCATTTCGATGGGATTGTAAGAGTTGTTAAGCTTATGAATGGCGACGAACTATTGGGCATAGTTCGTGATGCTACTCCTGATAGAATAGTATTAACTCTTCCAGCCAAATTAGAAACTGCTCAATCTAGAGATAAAAACAATACAATAATAGAATATGTAAAACTTACAAATTATGCAATCAATGTTGTAAATTATGAGATTACAATTAATAGAAATTCTATTCTGTATATGGCTCTTCCTATACCCGAATTAAACAAATTATATGAAGCTTTCTTTTTGGCTATGCAAAAAGATCCAGCTTCTATAGTTTCAAATAGCGATGAAGAAATTTTCACCGGACCAGAAGCCGGCCTTCAAATGTTGAATGAATTATTTAATAATGAAGATTTTGTTAATTTTGTAAATGATTTGATCGATAGTTTTGAAGGAGTGGAACTGGTATTGGATTCTGAAGATGAAGAAATCACAGAAGACGAAGAAACAGAACCAAATTTATTTTTAGAATCCCCTATAAACGATTCTACCCCAGAAGAGGCTCCCAAGCCATCTAAGCGTAAGAAACGCACCAGAATGAATCCTGAAACTAATGATATACCTTTTAATCCCGAGGGGAACCCAGATTCAGCAGAAAGTTGGTCTGATAATCCCGAAGATTATATTTAAACGCTTCCGGTCAAATCTTCAGAAGCATCGGGACAAATTTCATAATAAGAATATTTAAATTTGCATGAAGCTTTTTGAATTATTGCATCTGAGCTATCGCTTTGGAACATTATACCACCCAAAGTAATTGGAATTATGTATTTAAAATTTACGGTAGTTTTTATGCATCTAGTAACAGGATCATAAATTCCAAGTGATGCATTCCAGTGCCAAGTTTCATAAGGTATATTCTTTGTACTGTCAGATTCAATGTTTGCCATATTTCTCATCCAAGAATATATGCTTTTCCAATTTTGCAATTCAGAGTCTACTATAAATTCAACTGTCAATGGTTCGTAACTAAATTGCAAAGTTGGAATCGGAATAGTTGTACCAAAAATCGTAGGTTGGGGATTTTCTGGAATACTGCAACCGGGTAAGTTTGCTTTTTGGCAATTCAATTCAAATTGAGTAGTACCTCTACCAAAAACCAAGGTAAAGTAACTATTGTAAAGTGGATTGATATTATTATTGCAACTCATAAAATTATTTATCCCAAAGCAAAAGTCCTCCCCATTTCTGGGGAGGACTTCGAAGTGTTATTTAACCTATCTTACTGGGATCAGTAAGAGTTACCGTGGAGGCTCTTGATAGCGGTGATACGGTAGTATTGGTTGAGACCAGCACTCAAAGTATCAGCATCTGGAGCATTGCTGCTATTTAGAACGTATGGATTAGCAACTACGCCGTAACGGGTCTTGAACGCAATACGGGGTTGGAAAGTATTGGGATCAACTGCACGTACCATTTGTAGCGGAACGTATGGGCAGTAGAACAGACCAGCATCATAAGGTGATTCGCCCTTATAACCAACGCAGAAGAAGTTTACGCCTGCGGGGCTATATGGATCGATATAAACCTTAATCTTGCCACTCAAGATACCGGCAAAGGTGCTTTGAGTGTCATCAACATTTAGTTGAGGAGCAATTGCTGGGCTGAGGCTCATGAAGCCAGACATAGCAAGGGCTGCTGCGGTATCGCTATCGCAGATTACAAAGTTGCCCTTACCACGACGAGTTTCCTTAGCGATGAAATTGCATTCACGTTCGATTTGGAAGCTGAGACCACGGAAGCGTTCAGCAGACCAACGACCGTCAGAATCGGTATCCATATTGTATACGCCACCACCTGCACTGGTAGCTACGTATTGCAAGTCAGATTGTTGTGAACCAGTCTTAGCAACATAGTAAATTGTCTTGACGATTTCGCGGTTGATTTCGGCAAGAATTTCGGTGCTGAGTAGGTTAGCCAACTCTGCTTCGGCATCGAGACCGTGAACGGCCTTGAGGTCTTGAGCGAGTTCAACGGTATAATTGCTGCTTAGAGCGCGTGTACGAGCTTGTACTGCAACACGGTCGATTGAGAATGCCATTTGATTCCAATTGGCATATTGACCGTTGGTGGGTACATAACCAGTGGCAGAACCACCTACACCAGGAATTAGTGGGTTGTTTCCAATACCTTCACCGTAGTTGGTCAAGATACCACGGAGAGCACCAACAGCAGAAGCGCTTGATTTGTACCAGCTTGTGAGGCCGTTACCTTGGTTCCAACCAGCAGAAAGACCCTTAGATGCATAGAAAGTTGCATCCAAAGTCCAACCTGAACCACCGTAAGCTGGTTGTGGTTCTTGGAACATAGCTTCAACGTATCCAGCTTGAGTGTAGGTCTTACCAGAACCTGCAAATTGGTAATTAGCACGCATGGCAAAGATGAGACCGGTTGGGGCAGTCATTGGTTGAACGCCGCAGATATCGTATGCCATTAGATTTGGCATAGAACGACGGATCAACGAAATGAGTACTGGGTCATAACCAGATACTGCACCGGTGTTGTATCCGGTTGAAGTTGCGGGGCCACCAAGATTTGAACCGCTGGCAAAACCTTGGTTCATATCTTCGTAGAGGTGTTGTTGACGAAGGGCTTGCTCTTGGTTCTCTAAAAGAACGGCAGTAACCTTCTTACGGTATTCGTCTTGAATGGAAGGAAGAGCCTCGTGTTCGAGTACGGGACTCCACTTTTCAGTCAAAATATCATATGGGGTATTTTCTTGAAAATTCATTGTAGTTATTATCTCCTAGTGAGTAAAATTATTTAGTAAAGTAAAAAATTAGAGTTTCTTGTGAATTCTTCCTAGTGCACCAACGTAGTTTTCTACTAGATTTGTTGATGCCATCTTAACTGGAGCAAACGTTTGTTCTGGCTCAATTGTGCGAGCAGGAGCAGGACGTGTGTTCAGGTAATTTTCGCGAATTGCAACGAGCTTTTCGCGATATTCTTCTGGGCTTTCGAATGAAACATTTTCCATCAAGCCTTGAAGTTTAGCTACTTGAGTGTCAGCAAGATCCTTTGTCTCGGCAACAAAGATTCCAGCGCATTCAGTTAGAGAAACTTCCTTGCGTAGGTTAATGTTGTAATTATAAGCCTCATTTAGTTTTTCTTCTAGTTCTCTGTTAAAAGCATAAAGTTCATCAAGAACATTGTACTTCTCGGCAGGAACATCGATGTAGTGATTTTCGAAAAGATTCTTTAGACCGCTAATGAAGTTTTCAGCAATTTGAGTCTTGATACCTTGTTCAATGGCGACAGAATTATCAGTCATCCACTCTTCTACAACGTAATCTAGATAATCATCGACTTTGCCAACCAAAGATTCGGTGATATCATCAAGATAGGTTTTGACGTTTCCGTCAACATTTTCAACAATTTGAGCGACTACTTGTTCAACACGGTCGGTTACAGCAGCTTCAAAAATTGCTTCAAGTTGGTTGATTAAAGATGGATCAACGTTTTCACCAAGTAAAGAAACTAATGCATCATGGAATCGAGCTTTAGTCTCTTCATTGGTTTCAACTTCTTCTTCAACTTCTTCACCTTCTTGAGCATTATGAAGAGTGGCTTGTTCTTCACCATCATCTTGAAAATCTTGATAAGCTGCTGTAGCATGAGTTCCGGGAGCAGTTCTCATAACTACTGGCATGCCTTGTGCACCCATAGATTGATGAACTACATCGTTCGCATTGGTGATAGCTGGTTGTGGGATCGAATCTGGGCGCCCAGATGCATCACGAGCACCACCTCCGTTTGATTGGGAGTAACCACCGAGACCCATGGCCTCAGCAGCAGCTTCTGAAATAGTGTTCTTTCTTTTATTTTTCATATTAAAGGAATCCTTGTAAAATATTTAGTAGTTTTTAAAATTAAGGAATATTAAAACCTTTTTTCCTTAGTTTTTTAATTTGATCTGCTTTTTGTGCTTTTTCTATAGCTTTATTTTGTTTATAATTTGGATCGTATGGTTTTTGTTTTGATTGTCCGCGTCTGGGTACTGCCAGTGCAGTCCATGGGCTTCCAGCACCTTGTGCGGCAAGTTCCATTTGACTTTGACCAATTTTTGCTACGTTTGCATCAAACCAATTTGCACCACTGATATCTGAAACTTGTCTTAAAAGTTTTGAAGTTGCTCCGGGAATCGCGCTAACTACCCCCGAGGCTATACCAGCTGCAATATCCCCCATCAACCCCTTATTTTTTGGTAACCATTTACTCAAACCAACAACATCACCTATTCTTTGAGCACCAGTAGCATCCAAAACATCTGCAACTGCATCAGCTGCTTTTCCTATACCATATGCAGTAGCAGCTGCACCAACTCCCAAGTCGTTATCACCAAATAAAACATCATTTGTTGATAGTTCTTTATCATCTTTCTTTTTTCCTTTAGGAGCACCTGCACCAAAACTATTATCTGAAGTGGAGGAAGCACCGCTTCCTGCATTACCAGATGGACTTGATAATTTTAATGATGGTGATTTTGTAATTTCTTCTAAAAATTCTATAACTCTATCTCGTTCCGTAGTAGAAAGAGATTCGAGTAAATAGTTCTTAGAATCAATTGGTAAAAAAGAACTCATTTGATTTTTTTGAAATACTCTTCAAATACCTTTACGATATTCTTGTTAAGATTTCTGCTGGATGAATTGTGAATTAAACGTCTTGCGACTGCAGCTTCACGCTCTTGCCATGAACCTTCAACAAACATCCATTCTCTGCCTTCCATGATTCCATTAACAAAAGCATTTGGTGCAGAAGGATCAGCAACGATGTCAACAGCGGCAAGCATAAAATCTTCTTGAACTTCTTGATATCCATTTTTGGATTTCAACGAACCCATGCCACGGGTAGATACACCGAGTTGGGCTCCTTCTTCAATAAGATTCTTTACAATTTTGCCCATTGGGGTATCCATGATTTTGGCTTTTCCATAAATGGTATTTCCGTTTTCATGAAGTTCTTTAATGATGTGAGAAACACGGTCAAGATTAACAGTTGGACCAGTTGGGTGGTTTAGCTCACCAAGAGCACGGCCCTTGTCAACATATTCTCTGATATATCTTTTGCATTCATTAACAAGAATGCCCTGAGGATATACTCTTCCATTACGGTTTTTTACGCTGGCTTGCATAAAGACACCTTCAATAAAGTATGCCTTTTCACCGTTGCCAACGTTTTCTTTAATATACTTGATATCTTCTGTTAATTCTGTGATTAGTTTCATTTGTCTGTTTTTCCTGACATGATTTGTTTGGCTACAGTCTTGTATTGTTCTTGTAATCTGCTACCAACTTTACCATAAAGAACTTTGGCTGTTTGTTCTTTAAAAGAAACAGCATTTTCTTCTACCACATTTTTTAGCATTTGTCTGATGTTGTTTTTCATATTAATTGTTTTACTTTCTGTGAAAATGTTAGGTGTTGTTTGAATTTGCTGCCGTCAGTAAAAATTTCAGAAACCATCATTTGGCGGTTGTAGGGGTTCAATGATTCAAACAAATTAGTCAACAATTTCATGTCAGATTCTGTAATATTTATACTAGAGCCATTTTTAAATTTATAATTTCCGGGAATAAAATTTTGTATAAATTCTATAAATTCTTTTAATTCTGGAGTATTGAATGTTTGCTTTTCAACATATAACAACTTTTTAGAAACATTTTCTTTAATTTCAGAAAAACTTTCATTTAATTTGAGTGCTAGAGCGTGGTTTATATTTTGTCGAAAATGATTTTCATTTTTGACTATCAACCCCTCTATTCCATTTTTTAACAATAAAGCGGTTATATTTTTCATTGTTATCCCTGAACTTGTTGTGCTGCCTGTTGTGCCGCAAGAGCAGCTTGTTCTTGTGCTATGCGTTGACGGTCAGCAGTCATTTGTTTTTCCATCTCCTGCAATTCTTCTGGGAGATATTTGAGTACCTTAGTCTTGACATAATCAGTGGAGAAATACTTTCCAATGTATGGCTCAATGAAAGAAAGCATTTTTACTCTTTCGGCCATTATTTCAGCTTCCTTGAGATCCCAGAAATAATTGTCTGTATTAAAGACAAATTTCATATCGGTCTTAAGGTGTCTCCAATCGTCATCGGTCATGACTCCTTTGAGGAGCAATTGAACACGAAGAATATCCATAAACAATCTGGAGAACTGGAAACGTAATCTATCAATAAATTTATAGAATTTAATTTCTTCTCGGGTAATCTCTGTAGATCTACCCATGTTAAATCCATTGCTTTCTGGAGTCAAACGGCTCAATGGAACGTTGAGTGAACCATAAAGCTTTTTCTTGAAATATTCTGCATCTTCAATTTGCGAAAGAGATTGTGCACCGGGAAGAGTGGTGATTTCTGTGCCGCGAGAGCCTTCACGACGTGGAAGCCAGTAATCTTCCAGCACAGACATGAACTTACGCTCATCTCTAATTTCTCCAGTATCTTGATTATAGATGAGTCTGGTACGGAAGCGGCTCATCATGTCGCGCATATACTGTTCGGCTTTTTGTTTTGGAAGTTGACCAACGTCAACGTAGAACACTCTGCGTTCTGGAGCTCTTGCTATGCGATATACAAGCAAAGCGTCTTCCATTTGACGCAACATGTTAAGAGGACGAATTGCTTTATGCAAATATCCAAGAACACGTTTGCTGTTTAGATCAACTAAACCAGAAGGAACATATACAACGCTGTCCGAGGATAGATGTAATCCCTGTGGACCTGTTGAAATAAAAGATTCCTTTTCAGTATTGGTATATACATAGAACTCTTCTACTTCTTTTACTAATTGAATTGGAGTACCCTTAGTACCCTTGTCCATTTCTTTTTTGACTTTTCTTACCTTTTTAATTTTTAAAGGATCCATCGGAATGATTTCTTTGATACCTTCATTCGGAAGATCTTTATCAATTACCAAATTATAATAAATTTTTGAATCAATGTACCATCGTCTAAAAATTTCATATGATCTATTATTAAAATCAAGTAGATGCATAATAGCATCAAATTCTTTATAAATTTTTGTCTTGATATTTTCAGATACTGGGCATTTAGACAAATCAAGTTTTACTGGTTGATGATCGGTACCGGGAACTATTGCCGCATTAACGATTTCATCAATTGCATTATCTAATTCGGGATATACCGACATATTTCTATATTGGATGATAGATGCGCCTTCATCCCGCATAGTTGTAGCATAATCAAGAACCGTTCCAAAGAATCCACCAGCCTCAACGGTAACAGTACCATCATAAACTTCTGGAACAGAGAAAGCTTGGACTGATGTTTTTTCACTATCAATCTTTTCTCCTTTTTTCTTACCGAATTGAAACCCAAATAAATCAATTTCCATATTTCACCTTAAATTGTTCTTGTAATTCCTGTAATTTCAATATAATCATAAACAATGATAACGTTAAAACTATTTAACGTATTTGGATTACCCATGTTTAGAGTAATGGGTTGAATTCCTGCTGGCCAGCAACCATGCATAATATATTCTTTTAATGGTGTATCAGAACCATTTAAATCTAAATGTTGAATTTTCCAATTATTTGCTTTGTAATCAGATGGACGTATTGCAGAAGTATTGTCTGTGTGGTCATTTATAAAATTTTGCCACCTTTGTAATTGGCCCCATAGATTATTATCATCTGTATCGTCCCACATTGTAAATGACCATGTTCCATATCCTTTTTCTCCGGGATAATGGTATTTTCTACCAAAATAATCATAACTAATAGTTTTAGATTCTACTGTAGGGATTGTTGTGGCTCTAACGTGATAGTCGGTAAACCCACCACCTTTTGGAAATGATCCAGTGACCCTAAATCTATTGGATCGTGTACCGCCTGAGAAATTATCTTTAAATTCTGAAAGCATTGTTAACTATTGTAATCGTCATCAATTCTGATATAGTCATAGGTTAGAGTTGTGCTAAACCCTACAATTCCAACATCTCCCATATTTAAATTTATTTCACCAACAACAGATGGCCAACATTTGTAAAGATATATTGTTTTTATAATATCTCCATTTATATCTAGTTGGTTTACTCGCCATGTTGTTTGTAAACGATCATAAGAATAATTGTTATTCGCAACTTTGTGGGTGTAGTGACCATCCATTAATTCAGCCCAAGTTTGAAAGGCTCGCCATAAATTTTGAGTATTATTGTCATCATAAACGCCAACTGCCCATGTGCTATACATTCTATCACCGGGAAAAGTTATTTGACGGCCACGATAAGGTACTGATATCGTATTAATTGTGGTAGCTGGTATTGAAGCAGATACAATTTTAAAACTAGAATCTGCACTCTGTACAACTACTCCATTTGGCCAAGTAGGAATAACTTCAAATCTATTGGAGCGGGTTCCTCCATTAAATCCATTTTTAAAATTAATTATGGAGTTATTTGATGCCATTATTGTGTTAGTGCTACGGTAATTCCAAAAGAATTTATACTAATAATTGGTTTTATTACAACGGTCATGTTGAGAGTTCCAGAATTATCTGTATTATTAGAAGCATTACAAATAATTTGAGTTTGTGCTGTATCCAAATATGGACTCAATGGTTCTAGCGCAGTTTGAATGGCCGATGATACCTGTGACCGAGTAGCCGCATTGTTTATTTGGTACAGATATTTTAATCCAACTGTATTTAAAATTGAATAAACTTTAGTGTACATTTGTGACGGGCCTATACGGTCACTGGAACCTATACTTGATGAACTTGTGGCTCCAATTAAATCAGAACCCAAAAATGGTGGCGTATAAGTTACAAAGAAATTTGCACGATTTGTTCTTAAAGTATTTGTATCGGAATTAGCCCAATCTACTGTATTAATTATAGAACCATTTAATACTGATCCTAATTCAGTTCCGGCAACTGTTAGATATTGTTGTCTTGTATTTTTGGATCTTGTGAAGAATCCACCAACGTCTGAAACAGCTGGTAATTGATAGGTTATTTTGCTATTATTTAACAAAGTTGTAGTATCAATATCAACATATTTGTTGACACCATATACATTAAAAATTCTATTAGCTACAGTAAGCCCAGTAACATAGCTAGCGCTACCGAATAAAGATGCATAATTTGCTATTGAGTAACTATTTCCGGTTTGCCCATCTGCTCCAAGATTTGTTGGAAATATACCAAAAGTATATGGTTGTCCTATTAGCCATTTGCACAAACCGCTTGTAGCTTCTTGCCCTATTACTGCATCTAATTGATTTGTAGTATCGTTTGTATACTGCTTAAAACCTGTTGTTGAACCAACTACTACTAATGTTCCACCATAAGCCAAATAATTAATAGCATATAAGAAATCGTTTCCTGCTGTGCGTGGAGCCAATCTTACTGTATTGAGGGTGGTTCCATTATTTTGAAAAAGACCAAAGGTTCCACCAGCTCCAGTAGCAGATACTAAACACGAAGTTACCCCACTTAAAAGATCTAAATCATTTACAATATCTTGAGGATTAGTATATACAATATAGCTATCTGTTGTATAGCCTCTAATTGGGTTTGCCAATATTGCTCTGGCATATGTCAACCAACCAAATAAACCACCGGGATCATTTCCAGCTGCACCACAATAACCATTAAAGGTTAATCCGGGATTATATGTCAGCCCCAGTTGCATACCAGCTATCAATGGTATATTGGTACTTTCTGTGGAATATTGGCTTGAATTAATAAAAGAGCTTAATGATGGCATTTATTGTCCTTGATAATTGCAAAAATATTTAGCATTTTATGAAGGATACCAAACTGCTCCCCCGTGAACAAATTCACCATCGTCGTCATCATTTTTTTGTTCTGGAACAAATAAAATATTATCATCTTCGGGTTTTTGAGCATCTTCATAGTTAAATTTTGCTTGTTCTACAAGATCAGAATAGTAATCTTGTCTAGTCAACCATGCAAAAAATACTAATGTCATTACTAAATCGTCATTTTGACCGTCTTCTGCCTTATATGTATTTGATTTAGATACAAAAGACATGAGTTCTGTGACAATCCGATCATCATTTAATAAAATTTTATCTTCTTCTACTAATCGTTTTAATATAGCACAACCAAGTTTTTTTGTTTGCGCTGTGGTACGTATTCCCATCTCATTCCTACCAACTCCACCAAATCCTTGAGATAAAACTTGACCTTTTCGTCCTAATACTTTAGTCATTAAAACATTTTCATATTCTAATTCTGAATGCAGAATATTTGACACCTGACCACCAAGATCATTTGTCTCAACCAGAACAAATGCATTATTATATTCTTTAGCAGCATTTAAAATTGTAGTTGGAAAATTAAATGGGCTAATTGTATTATTTCGATATGAAGCTACTACTTTATAAGGTGCTGCAGTACCATCAATTATGGTAAAAGCAGAGTAATCGGCGCCTTGTCCTCGAGAAACGTCAGCCTGTAAAAAGTATATTTTATCTTTTATAGGCTTTTCAAAAATTCTAAGCCCTTCTGCATTTTCTGAAATAAATTCTTCGGGGGCTAATACATTTAATTTTGTAGAAGATATCAATGTATTAGATGAACCTAAAAAACTACATCCATATTCTTGTTGGAACTGTTCTTCACTAGTATTAGCTATTTGTTCTGCTGCCCAGACATCATCTCTTCTAGGCCCACCGGGAGTAATTGGAACCTCTCTCCAGCTTACATCAATTGGAATAAACTTGTTCTTTAACTTATGGCCATCTGGGCGGTTAGCATCTACCCATAATTTATGGAAATGGTTCATTCCATTTGGAGTAGAAACAATTACAAGTTTTGTAGTCGTACCTGCTGAAATAGTTGGATATGTAGATGCATAAAATTCTTCTGCTACGTGAGAGGGCAAGAAGGCATATTCGTCCAAAAGAAGAAAGTTAAACGAACCACCACGGATTGCAGCAGATGAGGTTGCATCACATATAACTCTGGAACCATTTTCTAATTTTAAAGATGTTTTATTCCATTCAACTACACCTTGTTGCAAAAAGGCTGGCAAATTTTCATATGCCATTTGCAATTTAGAATATAATTCATCTTTGGCCGTCTTAAGTCTATTGGCAAGGATTGCCACGCTTACGCTTTGATTGAAGGTAATATAATGACAAATATATCCAATTACAGATGTAGATTTACCTGATTGTCGGGGCCATTTAGAAATGGTAAAACGATTGTCATGAATTGCTTTTACAAATTTTTGTTGATAATCGTACAATTCAAAAGGCATAATACCTTTATCAAGTGTTTTAACTTTTACATATTTGCTACAAAAATAAACTGGATCATTTGCACACTTTATATATTCTTCTAATTGTTCTTTTGTATATTGAAGATCTACACCGGGTGGCTTTAATTTTGAATTATTTCTATAACCTTGATTAGGTTGGTTTTGGCTCATTATTAACTACCTCTGCATCCACAATATCTTTTTCAGTACTTCGTTCTTTATTTAAAAGGTTTTGTAAATCTTTTGTAGATCCTACAAAAACAGAGTTATTAGTTTGTTTAACTTCTACTTTATTGCCTGTTGTATCTTTTGCTTTTTTATGAACATCCAACACATTATTATTAAGATCGGCAAGGGTTTTGAGAAGTATGGCAACTACTTCAAATGCTCTTGGAGCATCAGATTCTGTTGCAACTTTTAATGCCGCTTCCAATGCCAAATTGCCATTACCAAGTAAATTTTTTAAATTATCTTGTACAAAAACATAATCTTTTTGAAAACTGGCAGCATCAAATGTTCCGCCAGTAGGCTTTGATGGGTTTTCAATAGATTTGGGTTCTTTAACGTCAAACAATTTAGATAAATTTTTATTAATATTCATAATTAATCAAATATAATATCTGTACCCGATGTATTAATATTTTCAATAGTTGTATTTGTTTTCACTTCACCAAATATCCAAGACTTTGCCATAAATTGAAAAGATGCTATATTAAGTCTTCTACTACTTAGGTCACCTTCATATCTTTCACTTAAGTTATTACTTACCATTATTATGGGTATTTGTACATCAGTTTCTGCTGAATTCATATTCATACTAATAATATGATCGGGAACAAAGTATGGCATTATTTGTTCCACAGCCTGTAGCATGTCATCTGTGTGTCTGGTATATACAAATAAATTGAATGATACGTTTACTGGAATTTTAGAACTTGTATCACTAAAAGAACAACCGGGTGCAATTCCTATACGTGGTAATCTTCTTCCCGGATCAGAAGTTACGGAGTTCATCATAAAACTAATAACAGGAACTTGTAATTCAATACGTGTCCCCGGAGTAATTGAAGATGGTTGCAACAATCTTTGAATAAATTTTTCTTGAGGTGCGTAATGAATAGGAACTCTAATATTGGTTGAGGTACCAGTGTCTGGATCAGTATGAGCAACCTGAATGTTGCTGAATAAGCTTCCAAAACCTACTACTAATTTTCTTAAATTATGATTATAAAAGTATTCAAACATGTTGGTCCTTAACAGGTGATCCCAGAACAATTACTTTGATTGAATGGATTGTTTGGATCAAATCCATAATCCGCGCTTTCAGAAGTCAGGTCATCATTTACACCGTAAGTTGTTCCAAGATTGTTTGCTAGAGGTATCATAGTAGAACCAGAAAACCCTAGTGTACTTGTATATGGAGAATTGATATCCGTTTTATTTGTGTCAATTTTTTCATAGCTGTAGGTAAACAACTCTGCGGTAATTTGGTAAGTATAAAGTTTTCCTAATGGGTATAAAGGATTTTCATGCTCAACAAAATTAATTTCAAACAAAGATTTTGATAATGGAAAATAAATCAAGTCACCTTCTCGGGGGCGACTAATTGTAGAATCCATTGTTGTAACTTCTTCATTAAATCTTTTACGAGCAAAAACTAAAGTAATTTTATCTTTAATTTCTAAACCAAATTGAGTAATTACATCCGTGCCATCAAATCCTTTGTATGATTGAATATACATTTCTAATACATAAGCTTTTTTGAAAGATGATGCTGGATCTTCTCCAAAAATAGTATCAATACTAAAATATTTACGTGGAACGTAATAACAGTCTTGACCAACACCTTGGATCAATTCGACTGTAATATCTTCAATAAGTTTTTGTTCAGACCCTACTGAAGTTGTATTGATGTATGGATTAATTGCCATATTAGCCTATTAGTGGATCTACTGGTAGTTCTTGTGTTTTTAGTAGCATTATTTCTATTGCATCTAGTTCACGTGATGCTTCTTGCAGAATAGCTGGAGCATTCAATTGTGCACCACCGGGCAATGGTATACCTGCAAACTTTATTAAATTTTGAGCCCATTGTTTTTTCAATAACGCAGCATAATGACGTTGGAATATACGATCATTCCAAACAGCTGGATAATAATCTGGATTTACTTGAACATATGCTTCAACCATTAAAAAGTTAATACTTTGTTCTTTAGATTTTTGTTTTTCTAAAAACAATCTATTGGTAGACTTTGTATATGTATACGATACTGGATAATTGAATACATCTTCAATTAATGAAAGGTATTGCATACTTTCCATATAGGTTGCCATAGGCCCTTGAGATAGACCACCTTGATTAAAGTAAAGACCAAAGAAATCAAATAATGTCATCTGATATCTAAGGTCAAACATATAGTCGCCTACTGTGCTGTTTGGACTATAAACTTTTGTAATAGTTCTAATATCGCTGGCAGCGGGCCAATAAGCGGTCAATCCACTATCCGATGATGTTACTCCTTGTGCACCAACTGCATATCCAAAAGTACTTACATCAAAATATTTTTGTGATATATTTGCAGCTGTAACTGGCACTACAAACTGTGCACGCTCATTAAAATCAAAATGACGTTCGTGCATATATTCCAAAGATTCCTTTAAACGATCTTCGGCTTGTTGTGGGTCTACGTTTATTTGAATAACTGGAGCACCCAGTTTTCGAAACGTATAATCAATAAATTCTTGTTTGGAAGCAATGGCCATACAATTATTTATGTATTTTGTTTAATAATGTTTATTCGGTTTTGCCAATTGTAACTTGAACAAGACTCAATTCTTCTTTAGACATGGATTCAATTTGTTCTTTTCGTTCTTTTATTTCTGGCAAAGTAAAATTAGGATCATAATTTGTAAACCCCGGCATATGTATTGGACAATTTAATACCGGATAATCTAACTTTGAATACTCGGAAGAATCTTTTAAAAGCCATGTATGAGGTTTATCACCACAACCACATCTTGCACAAAAGTGTTTATTTTTGTGATTTGGACTTAATTTTAAATATGGGCAGCGTGCAATTTTATTTTCAATACCAAAACACGAAACAACCCTTAATTGTTTGGTTTCTATATCTGTTTTTTTATTTTCAAGTCCTCTGGATGCCAGAGAAGCAGCAAACATGACCATTTGTTTAATCATAAAAATATTTCATCAAAAAGTAGTATAGTTGACAACTATTCCAGCCGGTATAACATAAGTTTCTAAAAATGGTTTATATTGATTCAAATATGAACTTTGAGCAGAAGCCATACTTATATTCATTATGCATGGAGATGATTGTTTAACAATCACATCATTCCACTGAAACCCAAACAAAGAACAAATTAAATATTTTATTGCTCTGGGGCTACCTTTAATGTTAAAATAACTTTTTCTTGCACTTACAGAAAATTGTCTAACATTTGGTAATATATTTGATAGTGGTTCTTGAGAAAAATCAGCATTAGGAAAATAAAAATCTGTATATGCTTCTAAAAATAAAGAATTAGCATATAAAGGAACTCTTATATTTTCCCAATTTAATTGAGCCCCATAACCAAAATCTTGGCTCAAAAGCCATCTCATATAATTTTTAATAATTGTGATTATAGCTACATTAGTAGGATTATTATTATATTCTTTAATTATCCATTGAGGAAATAAAGATTCTATAGTCAATTCGTCGCCTAACCATGGTGTGTTATCAGTATTAAAAACACGAAATGTATTTTCTTGGTTGCTACCTGCAAGAAGAGCTATTCTATCTTTTAGATAGGAAATTTTTCCATTTAATGAAACAGGTTGATTATTAAATAGTAGAATCATAAGCTATAAGTTAGACTAATACCAGCAACAGTCTTGTTGCTAAGATAATCTATTAATAAAGATTGATTAGTTGTAGACAAACCAGAAACATAAATTTTAACAGTACCCGGATTACTTGGATCATTTTGAACAGTAATTAATGATGAATCCGTTGTTCCGTCTAAGCCTGAACTTAAAATTGCATTAACATAGTCGGAAATAGTCACACATCTGTTTTGACCTGTAGCATTAAATAATAATTTATATCTTGCAAGTTCTACGGAAATCTGATCATATCCACCACTTGGAACTGAAGCAGAAAGAAAAGACACATCAGGTCTCTGAACAACTGTCGAATTGTTTGCAGATATTCCATTTGAAACTACTGCTTTAATTAATACAGTACTTGCGGTTGTAATTGTTTGTGCCGAAGGAAAATTATTTGTTACAATATATCCTTCGGGTCCATTAATTACAGTAAAAGTTGTCTGATTACCGGTACTGGCAGGAGCATCTTGCTCTACTTTTGTCCATGTGGTAACAATAGGTGAATTAACAGGTGCTGTATAGAATTTAATTGTTCTTGGATCTACTGTATATGGAAGCTGGCATGATTGCGTCTTATAATCATAATTTGTATAACTTACAACTTGTGTCCCGGAATATAAAGTAATGGTAGCATCTCTATTTGGGTTTATCGCATCAATATTAAAAAAGTATAAATTACCACCATTTGTAGCTGTTGCTAAAAATGTAGTATATTCTTGTAATGTATTTCCAGTAGTAATAATACTTCCTACAGTAGAAGCTCCTTGTGTAGGTGTAAGCATTACAGAATTGTTGGCTGCAATACCTAATAAACTTTGTAATATTGTAGTTGTAGTGGCAAAAGAATTTATATAACCAAATTGAGAATAAACTCCATTATAAGCAGTAACAGTTGCCAACATATTTATTAATAAATTGGTAGTACTGGCATTATTATCGTAATCTAAATCGGATAAATCGGGTTGCTGTTTAAAAAATGATACTAAAGATGTTTTTATGTCATCAAAATCCAAAGAAGAAACATCAAGATTTTGTAATTGATACGTCATTGTAATTGAACCTCTACATAGGTACTTGCTTTATTTTGTGTATTTATTCCATCAGTTATCAAATATGTAACCAAAAGTTGAATAACACTATCAGACATATAAAGTATTTGCACTTGTACATTTGCCAATTCTGGTATAGCTGCATAAATGTATGCAGATAAACTAAGTTCAAGAGCACCATTATTTGCTTGACCATTGAAAATATATTTAAAATAATCGGATCCAAGATCCATATTTGAAACTAATTCACCTTTTTGAGTTTTACAAATAGCTGTTATATACTGTGAATATGCATTAAAACCACTAACCACTCCCAAATCTTTATTGGATGAAATAGTAGATACTTTTTCTAATAAGATTGAGAAATCTTTTATTGCCATCAGAATATTTATATCAGGGGTAATATGCGCCAGCTATACCCGCAATCTGACTTAATGCCAGTGCAGTTTCATGTGTGCCAGAATTAGTAACAACATGTTTTATGCCAGTAATATAGTAAATACCATTCATGTAAGATGATGTTAAATCATATGGATATCCACTCATTGCATTTGCATTTAAATTTATTACTTCCCCAAGTTTAAGACTAAAATCTCCAGCAATAGTAACATCAACTTTTCTTCCATATTGCAATGCATCTACAAATTCTGCTCTTTGTACTGGTGTTTGTACTGGAGTATTCCAAAATGAAGCATTATTTAATCTATGTTTAATATATGCTTCGTATTTTGGCCCAATATTTGGACAGTTACTGCTATATGCTGCATTTGGGGTTCCCCACAAACATCCGATCCAATCCGTTCCTAATAATTTTGCAACTAAATTAGTTTCTTCTGTTGTTGTATTAAAATACAAATCTAATCCACCACCAAAAGAACCTCCCGGATTACCTAACCAAAGAGTATAACCAGAAGGTCCATAAAGTGCAGGATTATAAAAACCAACAGCAGCTGCAATATCTTTTATTTGTGGATATGTATTAAAACATTCATCTACAGATCCGGGTGCCGCACATACGCCTTGAGTAATGTATCCATTTGCACAATCATAGACATCACGCGACGTGACTGAATATAAAGAAGTCTTTGCTTCATTTGTTCCATAAGTTACAATTTGTTTAGACATATAAAAATTCCATTAATTAACAATTACCATCAACAATATTTTCAGCCCAAAAATAAACTACCTTATCATTTCCACCAACTGGTTCGATACAAACTCTAGCAATATGCATAATATTACCACCTGTGGTAAGAGTAGTTTGAGTAGCTGGTATACCTATAGGTCTATAAGAAAAATTAGTACTAGAAGATGCTGCCCATCCGGGTGGAAGATATCCGGCAGTTAATCCTCGTTCATTTAAATTTATTGCCCACGTATCATCTTGTGTTGGATTTGATTTTACTGAAGGATCCAAATACCAAGATTCTACTTTATTTGGATAAGTATTTCCATAAGATCCTCCTGCTCCACCACACGCTCCTGCTCCACCACATGCTCCAGATATACCCGAAGGATTGGAAAATACAAGTTTATTCCATTTATATCGATATTTTTTAGCTTTACTTAAATATGGTTCAGTGGATGATAGTGGAATTGTATTATCTATTTCATATCTTTGTAACACAGCAAAAAAACAATCATCACCACGGCCCATGCAACATAATGAATACATTACAAAATTTTGTGCTTCTATTTCTCTTAATTTTGATAATCTATCTCCAGAAGTTGTTCCATCTAACGGCAATGGCCCATCATAATAATTTACATCTTTTCCAACATAATCACGTATTTTCATTACAGTATCTAATGTTGTTGCACTTCCAGCTTTTGGTGGAGATGTTTGTGTATTTGGATAATCTGGATGAATTGGTGTCATATCAAACATATTTTTCCACATGTCAGGACTATCCAAAAATGGCATATATCCTGTTACACCCATAAAATTTAATTTTTGATATGACTCATTTGTGCCATAATTATTACTTAACAAATTTGTTATTGATTTATTATTTGTTGGGGATCCTCCGTCAAAATATCCCCAAGTATTTTCTGGTACCAATCTATCACCGCCAAAAGGTGCGGTATTTCCTCTGCCATCAATTGTAATAATATCAATATTATATTTTTGCCCATCATCTTGAAAATGAAAAGCTAGATTTGCCGTAGTATAAGTGCTTCCTCCACTGACACCTATTGATGCTGGTATTTCATCCAAATATTTTGGTGTTTTTCTTACATAATAATAATTTTTAGAAATCCATTGAAATGCTGGATTAGTAGCCAAAAAATATGCTTTACGATAATATTTACGATCAGAAAGTTTTTGTACAACAGAATCACCATCAAAAACTGCTATATTTCTATAATTTGCATTAATAGTTGCATATGATGGATCATCTGCAATGTTTCTAGAAAAATATTTAAAATTTACATTACCACCAAAACCTGTCCAGAATAAAAAATTTGGAGAACCACCAGATACACCAACTGCACCTGTTGAAATATAGTTTAAAAATTCTACTGCATTATCTGGAAGCGTTTCTTCTCGATTATTAAATGGTATAAGTGGTTTATATAAAAAATAATTACTTGCAGAATCTTGATACCCACTTCCTGAACCAAAAATTTTAGTTCTTAATAATGTTACTAATTCATCTATAGAAAATACAGTTGGCCGACTATATCCCCAACCAGACATAAGTTCTGTAAGAGTATTAGTTGAAAAATATCTATAATAAAGATTTGTAAAATGAATAACAAATAAATTATCTTCACTATCTGATGCGGCATTTGTGCTATAAGAAGCACTTGTAATGTCGCAATTCCATCTTGAACCATCAAAAAATTCAATTATTATTGTAGTAATATTGTTGTATCCAATAAAACTTGCAATATCTCTCAAATCAGTCACAGCAATACTTCCATTTGGAAACACTTCATTTATATTTTCTACTGTTTCCATTCTCTCAAATCTACATTGAGTATTTTGTTTTGTAATATCTAATATATTAGTGCCATTAGATAGATAAATTGCCTTGACGGTGGAATAAGACGGATTAAAATTTTTACTTGTATTAGGCATATCAACTATACTTAGTAGTCACAAATGAACTCTGCACGAAACCAAGCTGACTTGGAACATATGCTTGAATTTGTTTTGGTATATTATTTACTGTTTGTTGGACATTATAATTTACAGTTTGAACTATGGCTTCTGGCACTGCATTTGCTGGACTATCTGGTACTGGAATTGCTTCTGGCAATGCACTATCGATTGTAGAATTTCCCGATACAATTTCTTTATAAATTGAAAGTGCTTGTGTTGGTTTTGTAATTTCAAATACACGGCTTGCAGAAGATTTTTTGTTTGCTGCATAATATGATCCAGCCCAAGTATATGAACCATCTACATTTTTTTGTATTACAGTAATATGTGGACCTGTGCCAGTAACAGTTATAAATGTACCACCATATTGTGGACCTATAATCATATTATCATCATAAAATGAAGAGGCCTCCACAATAGCAAATGGTCCATTTACATCAAAATCTCCAGTGCTACCATATACATATGATGCTCCTGTATTTCCCACATAGGGTGTCAATATACTACCGACTGGAAAAGCAACTCCACCATCAGTGTCACTTAAATTAGGAAATAATATTAAATTTATACGA
>Ga0209400_1000056_pt1 | contig 98164 bp, 127 predicted proteins | sample M_130807_EF_Meta_FD_187313 | JGI IMG/M metagenome (GOLD analysis project Ga0209400, IMG submission 187313) | Freshwater microbial communities from Lake Montjoie, Canada to study carbon cycling - M_130807_EF_MetaG (SPAdes) (version 2) | ecosystem: Environmental > Aquatic > Freshwater > Lake...
ATGTTGGGTCCTGAATTTCGGGATGCAACTCGGAATAAAGTCCCAAGTTTTCTCGATAGTATTTCATCAAGTCTGAATGGTTATCATACCACTCCATTGCCTTCCTAGAAGGAGAGGCATTGAGTTGCCTGACAATTTCTGTCACGCGGTTGTACCTGTCGTATGCTTCCATTGTTTTTCAGTTTATTTGTAGCATGAAAATAATCCATTTTAGATGAAGATGTCTTAACCTACAATGAAGGATAAAATTCCAAAAGCTTTGCGTGAACAGGTATGGCTAGTTCATATGGGACGCCGTTTTGAACGTAAATGTCGAATTGTATGGTGTGAGAATCGGATTACTGTTTTTGATTTCCAATGTGGCCATGATGTTCCTGAATCTCATGGCGGTGCTACAACTATTCAGAATCTTGTTCCTATATGTTCACGATGTAACCTATCTATGAGTAACGTGTACACAATTAAACAATGGAATCAGTTCTCAAAACCGCCGTCCCTCTGGAAACGTCTCAAGAAATGGTTCGGATTTTCAGGTATCAAGGGAGCTGGTACCGAATCAATCCCAAACCATGGGAACCAGAACGTCAAACATGGTGGATCGCATCCAAACTTGCCCAAGGGGTCTCACAAGTAGAAGCGTATCGTCTATGGTTTGCTAAGAGGCAACAAGAAGCCAAACTTTTATATCCTAACTTTCGTAAATGACAGAGATATGGTTGTCTCTAGTTATAGTTCTTGCTATTCTTGGTATAACTATTGCTGGGTATCGTCTGATTACCGGAAACTTCCCTGCATCAAAACTTATTATCGAAGATCCGCCTTTGGAACATAATGGCTTGGAACCTCAGCAAGCTAGATTTATGTTTTTTTATACATCGTGGTGTCCTTGGTGTAAAAGTGCCACAGCTCCTTGGAAATCTTTCCAACAACAGTTAAAGAATAACCCGGCAACTTATGGGGGTTACACAGTATCCTTCGAGGACGTGAACGCCGAAGCAAATAAAGGTAAGGCTTCTCTGTACAAGATCCAAGCTTATCCTACATTCAAACTGGAAACACATGATCGAGTCGTTGAATTAAAAGCTGTTCCTGATCCGTTAAATTTTGATGCTTTCTTAGTAGCCGCGCTCGGTCAAAAAGTTTTGAGTAAGAGTACGCCCAACTAACATCATTTCATCTTGTTCAACTGTTGTCCATGAAGTTAGACCATTACCTTTATCATAAAACAAATCCAGATTGTTTTTAATTGGAGTCTTTTTGCGTTCGTATAAGCAAGATGTTTTGTACATTTTGTAAGCATAATCTACTGGATTCATTGTTTTTAATTTTGCTGGAGTAATATGCGGATCTGAATGAATAATAGAAAAACACAGAGTTTTTTCATGATCAGCTTCTGGGATTGTAGTCATGAGCAAGTTAGTTAAGAATCCACCGTCTACATACAATGAATCATTGATTTGTTGAGGACGGAATACAAAGGGTATACATGAAGATGCAAGAATAGCTTTGACAACAGGAACATTTTTTTGAAAGATTGTGGGAATACCTTTACTAATATTTGAAGCCTGAATTCTCAATGGTACTAAAGCATCTCCAATATTTTTCTTTTCAATGGGAATTTGTATAGAATTAAACGCTGAAATCAATTTTGATTCAAGATAGTCCATACTAAAAATACCTTTTTTGGCTATGATATCGCCAATATTCATGTCTAATTTAAACAATTCAGAAACTGGAAATTGTTTAAATAATTCACGTACTTTTATAACGGGTACACCAAAAGCTACAGCTGTACCCAAAATAGATCCAATTGAACATCCATAAACACCATCTACAAAATGTTCATGTAGTGGTCCAACACGTTCTTCTAAAAGTTCCAGAGCTCCGACTTCTAAAAAACCTTTTGTTCCTCCTCCGCCTAAAGCAAGAATACGAAACCTTTGCATTTAATAATAAGTAGTACAAGATGATGAAAGCTCGTGACGTATGGGATCAGCAAGAAGAACATCGTTTGTACAAGATGGCGGCAATGAAACCTGTATTAGCTCAGATAGAAGGTAAGGTACGTCAACAAGCAATATCAAATGCTAGTGCCCCCTACATCCTGTTTGAAGTTCCTTCGTTTGTGTTCGGGTATCCCCTGTACAATTTTAAGGATGCTGTAGACTATCTTCAGAATGAATTACATCGTGCAGGATTCTGGGTATGGCATGTAGAAGAAAAATATTTATTTATTTCATGGTTAAAACCTGTAAAGACTCGCGATCTCGGAAAAACTGTGTTAACTACCAATTATCGTCCACAAATTTATAATCCCGAATTCTTATAAATGTACCGGTTCCTTCTTGCGTTTTTAGTGTTTTCTTCTTTTGCGTTATGTGTAACGACACTAATTTTTCTGGGGGCAGATAGCCAAGCTCAATTAACTCCCGTTGAAGTTGGAAAACCAGGAGCAGGAAAACTCGGAGGAGTCAAAGATTACTCTGAACAAAAAATGGATATATCTGTATCATACCCTGTGCGTATTGCTACCAATAGTTTAGGTGTTTTTGCTGCTTTAGCATCTCTCTATTTCCTCTACGCTAAAAAGTACAAGGGTTCTAAGGTTATGTATGCTCCTCTCCTAATTGCTGCGGCTTCATTTGGGATGTTTTTATACAATCTAGTTCAATTGAGTACTAATATTGGTATTTTTGAAAGAGTTGACCTTAATAAGACTCGTGTTGGACAACAACAAGGTGGAGTTTTCACATTATTTAGTGTGAATATGGATTTAGCATCTTCTGCTGTAGGTTTGCTCGCACAAGCAGGAACATTTTTTTATTTATTCAACCGTAGAATATAAGATGCGCATGTCATGGAAAGAAGCGTTTTACGTAACTATAAACGCTTCATTATTAGCGATTATGTACACAGTATTTGGTGCTCTAATTTCTTATGTATTCTACCACATCTTTGATGAATTTAATGATGATTGGAAAAAACGATCGGAACTTTATAAGATCACAGAAGTTACAGTAGAACTAGTTATTATTGCTAATATTGCTTTTTGGTCAGCTCAATATATTGAAATGTTACAACCTTTTGTTCCTGTTCGTAAAGGGTTAGATACACTTGTTGACGGTTTCATTTCAGGAATCTTTTTTATTTTTGCTATCTTCTTATTCATTGATCAACTAACTGAGAAATTGAAATATTTATACCATGATTATTTAGAAGAACATGCTGGAAGAATTTTTCCTCAGTATGGATCTATCATTGATTTATCATTATCTTATACACCCAAAACGGAAAGAAGTTGATAGTTTTATCCAACTCTAAAAAAATGTGTGAGCATTCGTATGAACAAGTTGATGGAGAACATGTTTGTGTACGATGCGGTCTTGTAGGTCTCCCTGTGTTTGATGAAACTTCAGAAGCCAGATTCTACGAAGATTCAAAAGAAGATAAGTCCAGAGTTGGATTCACAACTTCTGAACTTCTCCCTAATTCTTCATACGGTTCAATAATTTCATTCCGTGGAATTTCAACTAAGAGTACGGAACTAAAATCATTGCAAAGACTGTCTACCTGGTCATCTAATAATGATCGTTCATGGCTAGGAATCTTTGATAAGATACAATACGTATGTAATCACTACCATCTTCCTAAGGCAATTTATATGGATGCTTGTGGTCTGTACAAAAACTTAGAAGATGCTCAAAAAGTTCGTGGAGAAACTAGAAGAGCTTTAATGGGTGCTACATTGTACATTTCTTGTCGCCAAAATGAAGCTTCAAGAACTTATGAAGAAATTGCTCGGATGTTTGAAGTTAATGTTCGTACATTATGCAAAGCTGTAACCAGATTTCAAAAAGTAGAAAATTCCGTTCTTCAAACCCAGCTAGGTATTGCAGAACGACTTTGTGCCTCATTAGAACTGAATACAGATCAAAGAGACCGAATTATTGATTTGCTTTATGATATTGCTGGTAGATCAGAAGATGAATTTGAAAATTCTCCAAAAACTATTGTAGCTGGAGTAACAGCACATATCTTGGGACTTCGTACAAAACAAGATATGAAAAAAGTTTCAGAAGCTTCCGGAGTTTCTGCGCTCAGTATTCACAAATTAGTTCAAAAGATTTAACCAAAAATATTGAAATAGTGGAGCAGGATTATTATTAGGATCTACAATTGTAAAATATCCACTATTTGTTGAGTTAGTTCCAATTGTAGCAGTAGGGCCTATCAGATCCATTCTACCGCTTGCAGATGGATTACCTGCTGTAATAAATAGAAGCGATGAAGGTCCAACATAATATCCAGCAGGTGGTTGAATTACATAATCTCCCGATCCACTACCAGTTGTAAAATATCCGGAGAATCCAGAACGAACTCCTAAGACTGGCGGAGATCCAGGACCAAATAATTTTTCTATAGCTAAAGGAGCTGTGTTTGTTCCAACTATACCAGTACCAGTAGTTAATCCTTGATCTACGGATAACGGTTTATTCATATAAAAACTGCCTACAGAACCACGAGAACTACTAAACCCAATTTCTCCGCCAGTTACTCCCTCTGTAAAATTAATTAATGTTCCTCTAGTTTGATCATTCAAATTATAAATTCTTCTAAGAATTCCACCAACACCAGCATTATTAAAATCTACAGTGGGAGTTCCGCCAGTTGCACCCTGTATAACAGTAAGACTTCCATTCACAGTTTCGTTTCCAACAACTCGTAATGCTGGATTTGTGATACTTGTATTCACAGTTTCAATAAGTACAAATCCACTTTGTCCAACTCCGCCATATATATAATTATTGTACTGATTTCGATAGCCATCTGAACCACTCCCGTTATTAGCAGCAGCACCTGTAATTCCTACGATAGATGAGAAACCATTTCCACCAGCACCCCCAGCAATACCACCTCCACCACCAAAAATTCCACCTCCTCCACCACCAGAAGCTCCTGTTCCTCCCTGTGTTGTTCCTGTAATACCACGAAGTACTGTTTCAGTTACTACAGTTCTTACTTGTGTTCCAGGTTGAGTTGTATAACTCGATAAAATAGCAGATGTTTGTGACGTTGTATTGTACGCAGCTGAAATAGGAGGTGGTGGTGGAGTTACAGCTGATGTAGCAACTAAACCATACTGAGAATTACCTGTTATATTGTATACCGTAGTTCCACCAGTATGGCCATAGTTATTTCCTAAATAAATATTTACGGGTCCGGAACCAGAAAATGCCGAATTGATAGTTCCTGACATAGTAACTGTTGTTGTTCCTGTGATTCCAGTTGAATTAAAAAATTCAACTTGACTTCCAGATATACGAGTCGTACCATCAATAGTTCTCTGACCATTTCCTGTAACTCCAGATGCTGGAGATGAGATGTCTGTAACATTTGGATTATCATACGGAGCGTATACTGCTGTCACATTAGATGAAATTAGTCCTGATCCAGTAATTCCAGAACCTTGTACAGAAAATGTAGTTCCACTTGGAAATGTTAAGATATCATACACACCACTACTACCAATTAAAATATGTTCGGCTGAAGCTGTAAGTGTTGTTCCAGGAGACAGTGATAAAAAATTACTTGTTTGAAAATTAGAAGATGCTGTAAATGATACATTAGATAAAGAATCTGTTCTGGTAAAAGATAACTGTTCAGCAACAGATTGTGAAAATACACCACCAGATCCGCCAGTTACTGCCGAAGCATTTCCACCTGCTCCAATAACATTACCTCCACCACCACCACCATAAGCCACTCCAGTTACACCTGAAATATTTAAAAATAAAGCATTTCCTCCTGTATTTCCTGATACACTTGCTCCGCCACCAGAAAAATTCCAACTTATATTTCCACCAGTTAATCCCAAAATTTCAATTTCTCCACCAGCTTGTGCTCCTTGTCCGGTACCACCTTGCCCCCAACCATAAATATTGTACAAGGTTCCTGTTATAGCAGCAAGTGTAATAGATCCATCAGCGGTAAATTGTTGAGTCGTAGTAGAAAATTGTCCGGGACCGTTTGTTCCATTAATTACTGTATTACCAAAAATTTGAATTTTTTCTGTATTTGGATTGGGATCAAGATTTCCACCTAAAGATACTCTTGCATTTTGTGTATCAAACTGAGCCATCGATGAACCTGAAGAAAATGGAGCAATACCTAGAATATTCCCATCTCCAATAACATTTCTTAATCCAGATTGAATCAAAGATGTTGTTGAAGAATTAGTAATACGCATTCGACCTATCTGTCCGGGTGAAATGACCTGTGTAGTTGGTATTGCCATTTCAACACCATTATAAGTCAAATTAGGACTTGATGTTACACCAGTTACTCCGAAGATTACAATCTGATTATTCGGACCATTTGTAATACTGCTAGGACCAGTAGGACCAGTAGGACCAGTAGTGCCCGATCCTCCACCCGCTGGACCTGTAGCACCTGCTGGACCCGTAGGCCCCGCTGGACCTGTAGAACCCGCTGGACCCGTAGGACCCGTACCCCCTGGACCTGTAGGACCTGTAGGACCTGGACTACCAGATCCTGTTCCACCTGTAATCGGAGGATCTAGGAATTGATAATGCAAGGTAACACCGTACAGATCTGATACACGATTTGCCGGACTTCCTATTACCGTGGCATAAATTTGACTAACTGGATTAGCAGTTGTACCGACTTGGTTAGCATATACGGTATCAATGTTACCTAAATCAAGTTTGACTTCGTAGCCAGACCCTGTTGTACCTACGATTTTAGGTGCTAAAATTTGATCAAGAACATTGTTTCCCAATAATGTTGAAAACGGATATCCCCCACTCATTTGTCGATATTAAATAAAACAGGATGTCTAGCTTTAACTCAATGTTCGATCCTACTGCCAGAACTTTGAGTCAGAGATTTACTCTGTTTCCTATTCCGGAGTCGGAGCAGGACTTGTTCAAACTCTACAAAAAAGCATCAGGATCTTTCTGGGTTGCTGAAGAAATTGATTTCAGCCGTGATAAGGGGGATTGGGAGAAACTCAGTTCTAATGAACAGCATTTCATTAAGCATGTTCTAGCATTCTTTGCTGGATCTGATGGAATTGTACAAGAAAACTTGGCAACTCGTTTTCAAGCAGAAGTTCAGTCTCCTGTAGCCCGACTCTTTTATGGAGTTCAAAATGCTATGGAAGGTTGTCATTCCGAAACCTATTCTCTACTTATTGATCAATATGTCAAAGATCCGTTTGAGAAGTCGGAACTCTTTCAAGCTATTGATCAGATTCCTTGTATTCGCAAAAAAGCTTTGTGGGCTCTGAAGTGGATTGATGAACAAGATTCATATTCTGTTCGTCTAGTAGCATTTGCTTGTGTTGAAGGTATCTTCTTCTCAGGCTCATTTTGTGCTATCTATTGGCTCAAGAAGCGCGGACTTCTTCCCGGTTTGACATTCTCTAATGAATTGATTTCTCGTGATGAGGCATTGCACACTGAATTTGCTGTAGCAATGTACCATAAGATGCCAGAACTAGATGTGCCTGTCATAGAAACAATTATTCGTGAAGCAGTTCAACAAGAGATTGAATTTATTACAGAGGCATTACCATGTTCTCTAATCGGTATGAATTCTCGTGATATGATTGTCTACATTAAATATGTAGCAGACAGACTCGCTGTACAACTAGGAATTCCTAAACTGTACAGTGTTCAAAATCCATTTGAATTTATGGAACTGATTTCTCTAGAAGGCAAGACAAATTTCTTTGAAAAGAAAGTTTCTGATTATTCTAAACCTGGTGTTGGAATGACAGCAGAATCTATGGAAGTCAAATTTGATGCTGAGTTTTAGATTAGCTTTGGACCTGTGTATGGTACAGTTCTAGATTTGTACCCTAAACCAGTAGAAAAATTAACCAAAGGATGTCTTTGCAAATAGATATTTTTTGTCGAGAAAGAAGTAAGGAAATTATTTAAGCTAGTAGTGGGGGGAACGTATAAAGATAACCTAGTAATTCCTTTCTCATGTGGCATTTGTTCTCGACGTTGAATTGCTTGATACTGTTTTTTCAGAATAAATTGCGAGGCATCCGGAGTACTCATTTACGTTTAAAGAGAGAAGCTTTCTTCTGGACTCATAATAAAATGTCTTGGGTTGATTTATCTGTTCTTGTGCTAGCAACGATGGTGGCCGTTCTTGCAGGTATGGTTGGATACATGTACTGGCAACAAAATCGTGTACTTCAGGCTGTGAGTGCGTTGTCAACCTTTGTAGCCTCTCAATTTATTAAGGCTGAACCTCCGGCAGAAGAGGTAGAACCCGAAGTAGAAGATGATCGTGAGTCTGTACAAAAAGAAGAAGTTGAGGTTGTTGAGGATGTTGATGACTTGCAGACAAAGACTACTGCAGAACTACGTGAACTTCTATCCAAAAAAGGTCTACCCTACGGTAAACGCGATTCTAAGTCTGTTCTTCTTCAACTTCTAAAAGCATCTGCCTAAGAATAATGGATAGTCCCTTACTGGATAAATTATCCCATGGTAATCAAATTCTAGTATTTGATTGTGAGTTCTGGCATCTTTTTAATAAAGCAGATGTACACTATCTTCCTGAAAAAGATTACTTCTTTGTTCCTCGAGAAGTTGGTGGGTTCATGTGTAAGAAAACGGGAGGATGGACAATCATAGAAAAATTCTTTGTTACCTTAGACTGTCCTCTCGATGATGTTGCTTTACCCGTATCACAATTTGCCACTGTAAGTCTTGAAACTGCAGTTGAATTAGATCAGATTCAGGAAGAAATCGGTATTCCCTGGGTTGAAGCACATAAGTCAGTCCTGAATACAAAACAGAAAGCTTTGTTAAATAAAGCTATCAAAGTCTACAAAAATGATCCTTATATTAAAAAACATCATGAACCATATTCATGGATTCCTAAATTTTTAAAAGTATTTTCAGAATCAACTGTCATTGTTAAAGGAACAGGTGATCTTGAAGCTCTACAAAATATATGTAAAATAAAAGGATATGATTTTCCAAACCCTAGAAAAATTATTGATATTGCTGATTGGAATGCAAAGTCTAAACGCTTATGTGGATCTGCTAAATTAGAAAATACATTTAATTGTATTATGCCGTTGTTACCACCAGAAATCAAAAAGATCCTTGCTGAACTTCCTATGGGTGAAGCTCACGATCCTACAATGGATGCTACAATGACGTTAATAGTAGCCTTATTTTCTGCGACCCCCCATAACCGGAGCGGGATTTAGATTGGTCATGCCCCAATATATTCCGAGTGCGTATAAGAGCATCATAGGAATTGCCCATAGGCGCGAAGTCCAGTTAGGATATTTGGTTACAACCTGATGATAAATGGCCATTGCTAAAAAATATCCAGCAAGAAGAAGGACAATCAACGCAAAAATGCTCATTTATTATAAACAACGTTTTTAGTGTGTACAGACACCTTAAAAATGTTGATTAAAACTTTTAGACGGGAGACTTAAGCAGTCTTTACGTAGTGGACCTTGAGGAAGCTCTGAAGGTTGAGGTACGTTACTTCATCCTTGTCCTTGGTACGCAGAAGCTTGGCTAGCTTGGTATCCGGAACAATGCGACGCTTGAACTTGGGATCGAAGCAGTTGTGTTGCTTTACGTAGGCAGACACGAACTTGGTCACATCAGTCTGAGAGCGCTGGCTCTTGGCAGGTAGACCCATAAAAGTGCACATCTCATCGGTCAGAAGACGGGGCTTGAGAAAAGCATTGTTCTTGCGACGGGCCTCCCAGATTGCACGATCCTCGGGAGATAGCGTGGCAGGATCTACCTTGCGACGACGCTTGGAATCACGAAGCTCACGCTTTACGGCCTTGGATACCTCTACTAGGTCATGAGATACGGCGGCTAGGCGAGAAGTCAGATCGGACTTCAGGGTCTTCAGGGTCTCCTGAAGAGAGGTTAGTACAGCATCAGCACTACGAGTTTCTACGGGGGCAGGTACGGCTGCAGGTACGGCTGCGGGAGTGGCTACGGGTACAACTACGGTTTCGACAGCGGGAGTCTTTGCGGGCTTGGCAGTCTTCGCAGGCATCTTGTTTGCTTTAACAGGAGAAGATACAGAAGACATTTCTAACGCGGGTATACTGAGTATAATCCTGACCTGTTTAAATCACATTGCCTGTAAGGCCCCGAAAATAATGAAAGACAGTGGAAATTTGTTCTTTGTTGTTCTCAACATGTACAAAAGAGAACTAATAAGTTGAAATAAAAGAAATTCAAGATGAGCTTCCAGATATTGTTTTGCTACACACGATTCAATTAAAAATAAATGTTTTTCTCTTTTTTGGGAAGGTTTGTCTCTCCATCTGGCCACAAGATGTCTATGTATTTCTGAACTGAAAAATACAATAGTGAGACGTGACATATATTCGAATCGTGTATACGAAATTTTTTCAAATAATTGATCTTCTAGGATGTGAGACAGCATAATACATTTATTGTGAAGTGTTTGCGGAGAATTGTACAATTGCCGATACCAATACAGATCTCTTAATTCATAGATACGAACACGAGTATCTCGAGAAATGATTTCATTTGTGTAAGGATTTTTAGGAGTTTCTGTCTCCATTAATTTGATTATAGTATCAAGCCCAAACCACCATCGTTTACCATTTTCTACAAAGGAAAAGAAGTTCAATGGATTCTGACGATTTTTTTCTTCCAAGGTTACCAATTCTTCTTCATTATGACAATCGTGTCGTTTCAATGGATTTCCTGCAAGAGCAAGACATCTTCTGACTGACCAACCTTTCCAAATCTTTTGAATTAATGTAGCTGAGTCGGTTTCTACAGTTGGCGGTCTCCACATAATTTTATTCCTAGTTTTCGCATGCTTTCCGCAAAAAATAAGGCCGGTCAATGCTTTATGAGAACATCGGTCGGTCGATGTACGACTTTTCGTGGATGAACATAACATTCTTATCTTATTTGGCACAGTTTCTTGAAAACGGATTTACACATATATAGCGCTATAATCAATAAAAACAGAATGTCCACTAATGCAGTAATTCACGCTCAGAATGCAAACATCGAGAATGTCTCCTTTGGAGAAATCAAGATCAACAAGCAAGGAGGTAAAGGAGTACAGCTAAGATATGGCGGACAATCATTCCAACTACGTCTTCCCAAGATGTCATTTCCTGCTGGTCTAATCCAGCGGGAGGATGCCAACACGGGGAACGTTACATATACACTCATTGCCTCTCTCAAGGGATGCGATTCGTATGCGCGCGAGCAGTCAGAAGATCAGACTATTGGTCCTCTGTACAACTTCATGCTGGCACTTCAAAACAAGCTTGTTGCTTGGGCAACCGAGAACAGTTCAAAGCTGTTCGGCAAGAAGCGTTCTGAGGAGTCAATTCGTGACAGTTTCAAGAGTATTCTCAGTGTTTCGACAGACAAGAATGGAGACGAGTACGTGCCCAACGGCAAGTATCCTCCTTCTCTTCGTCTGAAGGTTCCTGTGTACGACGGTCGCGTCGACATGGATGCTGTGGATGGATCAATGAATCCGTACGCACTGACGCCCGATTCCCTCAAGTCCGTATTTCAAAAGTACGTACAGGCGAATCTGGTAATCACCGGATCAATTTACATCATCGGCCAGTCCTTTGGTGTGTCTTGGCGTATCAAGAACGCACAGGTCTTTCAGCCAAGTCGCCAGACTTCTGCATCGATCTTTACTGCTGAGGAGGCTCCTGTTGAAGAAGAGGCTCAGGCTGAAGCTCAGGAGGAAACTCCTGTTCCTGTTCCTGTTCCTGCTGCTTCTGGCGGGGGAGGAGGACGCAGACGCCGTGCTGAAGCGTAAGACGTGTGTTGGAAGGCGTGTAGATAATTAAAGATTCATCTACAAAAAAAGGATTGGAGGAAACTTCAATTTTTTTCACAGATTTGCACTCAAATTGTGAAAAAGATCTGGTTCCACATTCTGTACATTCCCAAGCTTCTGGGATACCATGGATAACATAATCGGGAGTCACAAGTCTCCCATGTAATTTCAGCATAACATTACCAACAGATGCGTCCTGATAAGCTTCAGGTGTCATCAGAGAATATAAGGTTTCTCCTGCTGTCCAATCTTCTTGCAATAAAGTTCCAAATGGAGTATCACGGAACCACAGAACTTCAAAAATAGAAGGATCGTCCATATCATGTTCAGCAAGACCTGTTCTCTGTAAAGAATCGTCGTACAACCAATAAACATCCAAGTTCCATTTGGTATACGAACGATCCACAGCTCCACGGTACACTTGTTTTCCAGAATATGACCATTCTGAAGCATCATAGTCTTCATCATGTTCTAGAATGTCTGCTGACACATTTGTGTACACTAAGTCGGGTCTCAATACTGAATACATTTGATTAGTTAAAGGAAACTTTTACTTGAACACTGTGCGTAGACAGTTTGTCTGAAGCACATTGAGAAATTTCATGGCGTTTATTTGTTTGCTTGGATGCATGAATACGAGCTTCCATATCTTTGTGAATCTCTTCACGATGCGCGTACATATGATCCAAAATTCCATCAGAAATAATCCATTGAAAAAAGTTCAATTGGCCTACAGTAGTATCCATCCCAGCAAACTTAATTCGGCGGCATCGGCAGAACGGGTCGAACATCTTTTTGCTGTAAGCTTTCAGATGACTTTTGTATGATAGGTAAACTGTCTGATACTTTCCCTGGTGTACGAACGACACGTTGTGCATCTTGGCGTAATTCGTCACAAACCAGTCGATCAACCGCAAAGAAAGAACCGATTGGCCGGATAGGACGTTTTGGACTTTCTGTAGGTTCTCCGTAACTGCATAAAATTTTTCTAGACGGTGCAGAACCCATTGTTCCTGACTTTGTATTTGATCCATTACTTTAAGTAAAAATCCTCTGTTAAAATGATAATGGAGATATTCTGGAATCCTTATTTTATTGTCGTAATATTCATTGTATTCTTGATTACGTATTTTGTATATCTAGATGTCGAAGGTTCTTTTGCTAATGGATTCTTACACTTTGGTCCAGGAGGAGAAGGCGTTAACTCTGCTCAATTTATGGGTATCACTTTGGACTCATGGTCTAAAGTTATTACTTTATACTTTATTTGCTTTACAACTGGATTCTTATCTGTACATTACGATAATGTCGTTTCAATGTCTATTATTAACAATGTTATGGACACATCTGTAACACATATTCCCTATACTGAAACTGGTACTTATGCGGTAGTCTTAATTGATCCTTTAATCATGCATTCATTAAAAGTAATTGAATTCTTTGCTACTCTGACCTTACAATTTCAATTTATCTTGCCTGTAGTTCTTGGATCTTATATTGGTGGACTTCCTACAGTCCTGAACATTCTAAGTTCGAAAACGTATGCGAGTTAAAGAAAGCTTACCTAATTAGATAATGGAACAAATAATCGCTGACCTCATTCGTGATTATGGCGAATGTGATCAGAGAACTGATGCCTGGCATGACAGAAGATCAAATATGTTGACAGCATCTGAAATCTTCAAAGCCAAAGCTAGTGCTACAGCTTCTTCAAGGCGTGAACTAATTCTTTCAAAGCTTGTTCCACGTACAGGAGGATCTGGTGGAGTAGCATCACTGGATTGGGGAACACAATTTGAAGAAGTAGCAAAAGAACTTGTACAACAATCTGGAGTCCAAATAAAAGATTTGGCTTGTGTTATTCATCCTGAATACTCTTTTCTTGGAGCATCGCCAGATGGTTTGCTTTTGGGAACTGAACGTCATGGAAGACTGATTGAAATTAAGTGTCCGATTTCTCGTGAAGTTGATCCTGGAGCTCCTATTCCAGATTCATATTATGATCAGGTACAACTACAACTTGCGTGTACAGGACTCCAAGAATGCGAATATTCTGAATTCAAATTTGTAAAACATTCCTATGCTGAATGGATTACGATAACAAATGTTAAATCATGTTTTGCTGTAAACGTGTCAACACGCAATGTCGTATACAAACAGATTTCAGACACACGTTCTCTCCAGGAATGGATGGTATCGTTTATGGAAGATCCGCTTGATTGGGATCTCGTTTACTGGTCTCTGAAATCTAGAAAGGATATGCTTATTCAAAAAGATACCGAATGGTTCACTGAGAACCTACCTTCATTCAAGAATGTATGGGAAGAAATTTTGGAGTACAGAAGATCAGGAACTCTTCCTACAAAAACAACCATTTTAAACTTGGATGAAATATAACATAAATGAAGATTCTCTGTCATGAATCTGAATATAAATACATGAAAGAATATGTAGAATCTTTCGCAGGAGACAATGAGATTGTTCAGTATACGGATAAAACTAAATTTGAAGAAAATGAATATCTTTGCGTCCGTCGTATCCCCAATGTACCTTCTGGATCCAAAATAAAATTTTTGAATACAGAACAGCTCTGTGTTTCTGGAAATCTGGCTGAATATAAAACTTTTATTTCTGTCGCAGATGAAGTTCTCGACTATTCGGAAGAGAACGTCAAATTAGCAGGCGGTGGAACTTATTTTCCTTATCAAGAACGTCAGGCAGAGACGGAACAACTTCGTGGATATCTAGATGTTCCTAAAGAATATGACGTAGTTGTTGTAGGAACACATTCTGAACGACGCAAAAAAATTGTTGAAGATCTGAGATCACAACTACTGCGTGTACATTGGATTACTAATTTGTTTGGCGATGAACGTGATAAACAGATTGGTAAGGCTCATATTCTACTCAACTTACATTATTCAGATTCATACAAGGAATTTGAATCCATTCGGTGTAATCGTTGGAAATGGGCTGGAATGAAAGTGTTGACCGAACCCTGTATCCGCGTTCCTGATGGTATTTCTGTTGTTGATCTCGATAAAATCTATCCTAAATTGGTGAAAATGCTTGGACCACAAAGACTTCCTAGATACAAAGTAGGTCTGTCTATGATTGTCAAGAATGAGTCACATATCGTACACGAAGTTCTGAACTCATCACTTCCATTTATTGATACATTTTGTATCCTGGATACTGGATCAACAGATAATACTGTACAAATAATCAGAGACTTCTATGCTTCCAAAGGTGTACCGGGAATTGTTCATCAAGGAGATTGGAAAGGATTCGGCAAGTCTCGATCAGAAGCTTTGAAACTTTGTGATGGTCAGATGGATTATATTCTGATGATTGATGCAGATGATTTGATCGAAGGCCCTCCAAATGTTAAAGAGTTTTTGCTAAAAGTATTGTACATGACACAACCAAATGCATGCAATATTCATTTGAAACGTGGTAGTCTAGAATATGAACGAACGCAAGTATTCAAAGCCAATGATGGTTGGAGATATGAAGGTGTTCTTCACGAATATCCAACCAACGATAAGGAAAAAAACACTCATGTTCGTCTTCCTAAAGAAATATGGATGACGGGTCGTACAATGGGAGCCAGATCATTGATAGAAGGAAATAAATATCAACGTGATGCTGAAACTATCCTGGAAGCTTTGAAAGAAGAACCTGAAAATATGAGATACATGTTTTATTTGGCTCAGTCATATCGTGATGCAGGAATGCGAGATGAATCTATAACTTGGTACAAAAAACGTTTTGAAGCAGGAGGATGGATTGAAGAACAATTTATTTGTGCTTTGAATTTGACTAGATTACTCGGCTGTAAAGAATGGGCATGGAAAGCACACGAAATCTGTCCTAATCGTATTGAGTCTCTAGTTTCATATATGTCTTTGTGCCGAGCTCAAGGCAAATGGTCACGTGAACTTTTGTCTATGTGTTTGTATGCTTCAAGTATTCCAAAACCAGAAGGTACATTCCTATTTTTGGAATCTGATACATACGATTGGAAAGTATGGGACGAAACTTCTATTGTAGCAACATACTGTAAAGCTTATGATGTGGCTAAGGTAGCATACACACGTCTTCTTAAAGATAAGAAGTATCCACCTGAACAAGAAGCCAGAATTCGTGAAAATTTTAAGCAGACACTTATGTTGGCACAAAAGAGTTAAACAAGTTGACTCTGAATGGTGTCTCAATTCCAGTTACAGCAGGGATACCTAGATCTGAAGGCGGTTTTACATTATTAGTTACTTGTGCATACGAAGAATCTTTATTGGCATCCGTTCTCTGCATATTAGTACTGTCTACGAATTCAAGGGCAAAAGGTTCCCAAGTTTTTGTCAACATTGCTAAGACTACAATTACGGCAACAGCTAAAGCAATCCATGAAAGTTCTTTCATTACTTTTAAAATGGAAAAGATTTACCATCAGCACAATAAGCAAAAAGAATGGAAGAGAAAGCTTTGGTAACTTTGAAAGCTATGATTGAAGCTCGTGGTCTCAAAGTTGGAGACCCTGAACCATTGGCTTCTGTTTTGGATGAAACCAGTATGTACAAAATTGGAGATGTCCTAATAATATTCAGTGATAAGAGCAGAATCAATGAAGCTAATTTGTCTTCTTATATCAAGTTTTCTTCGGAGAACGGATATACAAATGGAACAATTGTTGTTTCTTTGATCCCCTGTTCTGAAAAGATTGTCAATATTGTTAGATCGTACATTTCAAAGAAAGAAAATCCACTTCTTCAAATCTTTGACATTCTTCGTTTGCAGACAGATATTTCTAAACATCGTAAATTCATTCCTCATCGTATCTTGAAACAGCAAGAGATTTCTCTATTCGAGAAGAAATTTAATGTTACCAAACCGAGCGAACAACTTGGATGGATAGATTCTCAAGATGCGGCTGCAAAGTGGATCGGAGCCAGACCTGGCGATATTGTTGAAGTTATTCGATTTTCAGAATCAGCAGGAGACGCACGTTCATGGAGATATTGTGTAGCAAATACTAAAGAGTAAAATGGATGGCACATGGAGTTCTGCAAAATCTGTATATCGTGATAATATGTTACAGTATAAGCTTACCGGAGAATCGAAGTATAAGAACGTAGCTGATCAAGCAATGGCTACCTTAAACAAGATACTGGAATCCAAAAAAATACAATCGCCAAATGTCTTGCATACCGACTATTTAAAACAGCAAGATATGTTAGTAGGTGCTCAAATGCGTCAGCCTCCACCTAGTGTACAACCGTCTATGACGTGGCAATACTTGACGTTGGGGTCACTGATGATAACATTGTTTGTCCTCCATGTCGTATAATCATAAAAATAATAATTACGATACAGAGCCCCAGCAAGAATAAAAGAATCTGATATTGCCATTGAACCGACTTAATTTTATTTTGATCTTCATTCAAGATCATTTCTAAAGTTTTTTTGCGATCAGATGCTTGTTGAATTTTTAAGAACTCTTTTTGAATCTTGGCCAGTTCAGGTTTTAGATCTGACTCAGGTTCTTTAGCAATAAAATCGCGAACTTCAGAAGCCATTGCTGAATTCATATCTAGCAATTGCTGAACCAATTCTGGTTGTTTATCTGTGGCTTCTCGAGCTTCACGCATTACGGAATAATAAGCTTGTTTTTGTTGAGCATACGAATTTTGAAAATCCGTCATTATTTCTATTGCGTTATAATAAATGCCGAATCTAGATTCAACAGGAAAGTTTGGACGCTCTATGGATTGTTCTCAGTTACTAGAGTTCAAAAAGAAATATAAAACTGTACAACAACAGAATGGAAAGAATCCTCAAGGTGATCAAAGTCAGAAACCTGCATTCAATTCTAACAAGGTAATTGGAGGTGATTCTGAGAACGGAGCTTCTTGGTATTATCTTCAACCCGGAAATGCCTTAGTGTATCGTAGATTCTTTTAAACATATCATAATAATGAGTGCTTTTGATTCCTTGACGGATCAAATTAATGGTCTACTGCAAGTTGACCCGTCATGGAAGTCTATTCCTGGTGGATTATCCAAGGTATCTACATCATCTCTTGGATTTTCGTGGGGAATTTCTTCTCAGAAACTGTATTATTGTCGTCTACCTTGTTCAGGCGAATGGACAAATGTTGAAATTCCTGATTCAGCTCTAGATGTCGTTACTGATGATAATAACGTTTATGTTTTAGGCAATACTACCTTTATGTCTAAGGTAGCATCTAACATGGAAGATTGGGTAGTAGTTCCGGCTCCTGCAGGAGCTGTATCTATTTTGTCTACCTCATCAAATGTATGGGCCCAAGATGCAGGAGGAAAGAAATGGAAATTAGCTAAACCTGGAACAACTGGAAATTGGATTTCTGTTGAAGATCCTTCAGGTACAATTATGACTTCTGCATCTGGAACTTCATTGTACGGAATTCAAGGAGGAAAGGCAGTAAAGTCTGATGAATCTTTACAATCTGGTTGGTCACCTTTAGGAGAATTTGAAGGAACAATGTCTAAAGTTTTTGGAGACTTAGATAAGACTGCTCTGTACGGAGTTGATATGACCAATTCATTATCTCGATGCGAATCTGGAAAATGTAAACCTGTAGATATTCCTGCCCCTGTACAAAATATGACTATTGATCCTAAGGGTTCATTATGGTTAACAACAACAACTCAAGGTTTAAAAGGAAATGTGTACACAAAGACAGATTCTCTGAAAATACCAGACACAACTGAGTTAGACAGGCAACGTGATGAAGTTGTTCACCAAGTTCAATTAGACAAAAAAACACCCTCCTTTAAAAAAACATTAGATGAAATCATGAAATTCTTAAAAGGACTTTATAAGACTGATGGACATCAAGAGAAAAAGATTATTGAGAACAGAGACTTATTGGACCAAATGCAAAAAATTATTCCTGCTATGTTACGTATTTTAATGTATATTGGAGCTGTTGCTGTAGTATACCTTGTATTTGAAGGATTTTTAGCCCATCTTGTTTCCTTAGTAATTTTGGGAGTTGGTGTCTATGATGTTTATTTATCTGGAAAACAATAATGAGCGTAGCAGAAGCCAGACAAAAAAATTTAGAAGATGCTCGTGCAGCAATGCAGAATGCTACTCCAGAAGCGTATCCTCAAGCTCGCATACGTTATTTTACATTAAAAGAAGGTCAAGGATGGTTGCGTACAGAAAAAGAAAGATTGGCAGATGCTGAGATTGATCCTGTTCTAAAAGACTTAGAAGCCAAATATGATACGAATCATCGAGTTGAAACTAAATCGGATGCAGAGTCCAGATATCTGCATCGTCGTCTTCTTGAAGAAAAGGATAAGGTAGGTGTTGCTCTCCGAAGTGCTGAACTAGGTTCTCCTGTTGTACAACAAACTTCGTGGTTGCCCTACATATTAGATATGCTGATTGCGGTTACAGGACTTGGTTGTGTTTATCTCTTATTATCAGGAAAAGCGTCGCGTATCATGGGATTCTTTCGGCCAACTAATACAATATGATTGAGTATCTGATCTTAATAAGTATTTTGATTATCATGTATTATGTATCTCTGTGGGATCGTGGACGTGAAGGGTTTTCTGGAAAAACAGAGACGATAACTGATTTTTATGATTCAGTGTATGCTGAAGTATATAACGCACTGTGGCATTCATCTAAGACTGTTAATGAATTTGAACAAGTAACAATTCAAGAAGCTTTGTTAGCTGGAAAGCAAAAGGGTTCTTTGAAGATATTGGATATTGCTTGTGGTACAGGATTTCACGCATGCTTATTCAAAAAGTTGGGAGTTGATTATACTGGCTTAGATAGTTCAGAAGCAATGTTGTCACAAGCACGTAAAGGATGTCCAAACCAGAAATTCCAGAAAGGTGATGCTACAGTAGCTACCACATATGGACAAAAATCATTTTCTGGAGCTTTACTTCTAGGGTTTGCAATTTACGAATTAAATCCAAAAATTGTTCTGGATAATGCTTTTGCTTGGATTGAACCTGGTGGATCTATGCTTGTTCATGTTGTAGATCCTGATAAGTTTGATCCTTTATTAGACTTGGCTTCTCCTTTTGCAGCCTTTTCTCTGCAAAAGTATTCGTATGAACGCCAAACAAAATCTGAAATTTATTTTGATGAATTTAAGTACACTGGAGAATTTCGTAAAAAAATGAATGAAGAAGAAGCTACTTTTTCAGAAATGTTTACCTTTTTTAATCCAGGAGATGTAAAATATCGTGAACAAGTTCATAAGTGGAATATGCCTTCGTTAGAATCCATTATTGAAATTATGAAATCAGCAGGATTCCGTGTCTCAGAAAAAATTGATCTAGTTTCAGTTGGCAAAGAGTATCAATATTTGTTTTTACTGACCAAATAATAAAATGTCGTTTAAGTCGCAAGACGCAGTTGTACATAAAACAACTGGGCAAAAAGGTACAGTAGAAAGTGTTACTCCATTTATGGTTCGTCCGTTTAAAAGTTTAAAGACTATGCCAGCATCAGAATCTGATTGGAGATTGGAAAATCTTCCCCCCATCTCCACCGCCCCCAAAAGCACCACCATTCGGCGTAGAGCAAAAAAAGTACGGGACATTTGGAGCTAGGCGTAAATCACGTAAATCTAAACGTAAAACGCGTCGCCACAGAAGATAATGGATGTACATGATTCTCGTAATGTCACAGATTTCCAGAAATTTACTTTTTCTGGACATTTGCGTACACATGTCTACAAAGTTCTGGACGAGAATATTAAACTAGGTCATGCTGATTATGCATGTTTTTGGACATTGGAACTTCTGTGTTCAGGTTTGACTCATTCTTTTTGGAATACAGTATTCCTATCTTCAGCTGTACACATTAATCGTGCCGCCCCAAATGTATTTTTATACCTTGTCAGAAAATACGAAGAGTTCAATCCGATTGAATCCGGTTACTCAGTCATACAGATGACAGATATTCGCAATCATCCTCAAGCTCGTCAACTAGTTTGCGAAGTTGCGGCAACAGTAGCCTTATGTCGTAAACTGAAACTACCTATATTCCCCAAAATCAAACCTGAACATGATTTTACACAATTAGTAATTCAAGAGAATTTGAAATCTACATCCAACATGTTTGCTCGTTCAGTTATTAAGCAAGAAGATCCATTAGAACTTTTTATTCCTGTGAATGAATTGATGTATTCATTACGTCCTGAATCTCGTGATGTATCTCGTTGTCTGTACTGGAGTTCATGGATTCTGACTTATGCTGCCAAATGGAAGCAGGATAAGAAGACGTATCTGGACTGTGCGTACAGATCTAATGATTACGTTGAAGAAAAGTTTCTGAGATCACCTGTATGGATCTTATGGTCCTGTATCCATGAAACTGCTCGTAACTCTCCTACTCAACAGTACATAGATGCTTTATACAAACTATATTGCCTGAGATGGGCTAAAGGCGATCTTAAAAAACGTCTACCTTTTTTTACTACGGCAGTTCTTCTTTTATGCGAACCTGTAGATATGAATTACCAAGTACCGCAAAGTATTTCTACTGTTCAAGATGTTACAACAAATATTCCTCAATGGATACAAGCTATTGTAAATACGAAAAAATCATTCTCTTAATATAAAATGAACCATAAAGTCAAGGCTTCGTTAACTTTGGGCGTCTTGTTCTTCCTTCTAAGTTCTCCTTACATGTACAGATTTGTAGATTCGGTAATTCCTGGAACTTCTTATGGCGGTCGCCCTACAACACAAGGACTGGTATTACATTCTCTAGTATTTGCAGGTATTGTATATCTAATGATGCCTCGTTCTTGATCCAAAACGAATTAGACATAGTGTACATTAGATACTGAAAAAATGAAACTACTATTCTTTGATACGGAGACGACTGGTCTTCCAAAGAATCGTGATCCTGCTCACAAAGGACCTGGAAATTGGCCACATATGGTATCCATTTCGTGGGTATTGCAAGATGGTAATACTGTTCGTGAAAGTAAATCTTTTATTATAAAACCCGAATGGGAAATCCCAGCAGAGTCTACAGCCATTCATGGAATTACTCAAGAACGTGCTATGCGTGATGGTGTACCCCTAAAAAATGTCTTGGCAATGTTTACGTCAATACAACATGATTACATCATTGGCCATAACTTGGATTTTGATTTGAATGTTATTGTTAATGCATGTTTGTGGGATGCTGTAATATCAATGCCCCGATTTATGCGACAGTTTTGTACAATGAGAATGTCTACAGACCTTTTGCGTATTCCGTATGGAAATGGAAGAATTGGATATAAACCTCCTAAACTTGCAGAGTTGTACGAACATGTTCTCAATAAAAAACCAGTTCAAGAACTTTTGCATAGTTCAATGTACGATACAGAACTTCTGGTTGAAATTGTTAATAATTATAGACCATTCAGAGCTATCTTAGGTTTAATTGTACCCGAACAACAAAAAGAAAATGAAACTAATCAGAGAACCCGCACCATTAGCCTTTAATGCTAAGTCTTACAAAACAACGTATGTATGGTGCATAGACGGTTGGGTTTATGATGTCACAGCCAAGACTAGGATGCAATTTTTTTCAGGTCCGGATGGTCTCGAAATAAACAAAGAATCCTGGAGTGTTCTTCAGGAACCTTTATTTACGGAAGATACAGAAGTTCATGTTTTGAACTCTAATCAATGGATTGAATCGGGCGAACTATTTACGACGAAGCCATGATAGTGCAATTTGCAGACAGGAAGCAGGTTTTACAAGTTCTAGTAGATCATGTGCTACCTTTTTAGGATCCTTTTCTAGTTCTTGCTTCAAGAGTTCAAACAGTTTTTCATAAGGGATTCCATCTTCAACAAGTCTGACTACGAATCCAGTTCCGGCTGCCACAGTTAGTTCCTCACCCTCTACTTTATCAAGGGTCTTATTAATCTCAGAAAAACTCTTGACTGCTGCTTGGTCTTCCACTTTATCAAGCTCCTTATTAACTTCAGAAAAACTTTTTACTGCTTCTTCCATTGCGTCTTATATTAAGTATACAAAAAACATCTAAATAACAAATGATTTTTTTGGACGTGTTGTACACTTCACTGGCAACTATATTCATTATGGTATTAATTCAAGTAATCTTGTACGCCGGTGTTCGTATTATGTATCCTCCCGAACGCATTGTTTATCGTGAAGTTCCTGTACAATACGCACCTACCAGTTTACCTGATCCGCCCGTTCAAGAAGTAAAGATACCTGAATATGAACCTCGTGAACAGGTTTCAGGAGGTCTACGGTTGGACCCCCAGTTACCGCCTGGACTCAAAGAAACACGCCCAGAAGGAATGTAATTGGATTTTACTATCATATCAAGATAGTAAGCCTGTATGTCTCTGGATTTCTGGGAAATCAGTTACTATCATTCGGTGTGCTATTGATGAACGTTTGTTTGGAGACACTATTTTTCAAGTAGACTACAGTAATGGAACCTACTTTATTAATGATATCTTTTTGTATAATTCTTGGTGTATCTTTCGTGATACAACGTTGGAACAGAGGTCAAACTGGCTAGATTCTTTGATGACATTTTTCTATGAAGTTCCTAATGTACCAAGATTCAAAAAACTAACTGGGACTCGAGTAACAAAATCTGATATTCCTGATGTTTATTTAATTCCTGAAGGATATGTACAAGTACCAGATATTGAAACTTCTGAATATCTGCGTTCATTAGGAGACTCGTTCAATATCGAACTTGAAGAACGAGATGGGCTCTGGTTCATAAAATATCCTTGCTTAAAGTAAATGTCCGCACAGCCTCTAAGAGATGCTACTGAAAAAGAAAAACAAGAAATGAAAGAAAATACGTCGTCTATTCCCCTTAAGTTTGGACCCCGGCCAGCGCCACCTCCCCCGAAAAACGGAGGAAGATCGCGTAGACGCAGTCATAAGAAACGTACCCACAGACGTCGCAGAACAATGCGCGGTGGATATTTTGGTGCTGCTGGTGCTATAGCTCCTGGTGCTATGGAATGGAGAGCAGGATCTGAATATGGTCCAATGGTAGCAGATAGAGCTGGAAATACTACTGCTTGGGGGCTTCCTAAACCAGGAGGTCTACCTAAGTACGGTCGTGGACGTAAACGAGGTGGACGTACACTACGTAAGGGCCGAAAAATGCGTGGAGGCGGATCTTACGGAGCTACTCGTGCTGAATTCCGGGGAGATGGTAACCGCGGATTTGCTAACTATTCTCAAGGTCAAGCCAAAACTGCCCCAGGACCTAATGATTACCGTCTAGGAGCATTTAATGATGGAAACAAAGGATTCGGAGGATTCGGAGGATTATTCCCGTCTAAGTAACAAATGACTGATTCAGTTCTTGCCGGTATCTTGTTTTTAGGAGTAACATACTATTTGCTCAAACGAAATGTACCACATATGCTTGTCTGGGTCGTCTTAGGTTACCTAGTAGCATTTAATTGGGTCCATTCATCTCGTACAGTTGCTGTATTGGTAGGTATCTTATCTGCTTGGGCAGTATGTTATTACAGTACTCGTGAATACTTTGAACAAGAAAAACTAGAAGAGAAAAAGCCGGAAGACCCTAAAGAGCCAGAACCTACAGGTAAGTCTACCCCACATGTAGATTTGGGTACTACTATTTTACATGCTTATCGCAACTTGACTCCTGAACAGATTGGAGGAATGCGTCGTGATACAAAAGAATTAATGGAACTTCAGAAAGAGTTAATGGGAACTCTTGCTGAAATGAAACCCGCGATCGAACAAGGTGCTGAACTCTTAGGAACGTTTAGTCAGTTTTTTGGTAAACCTCAGTAGCCTCTGCGAGTCTTACGACCACGCGTCTTGCGTTTTTTAGTACGTCTACGTTTGCGACCTCCATCTAAGGGGGCAATCAAGGTACCTTTAGCAGTACGAGTACCTTTTAGAATATCCGGAATTTGACCTTTACCTGGACCAAATGATGATTCTACTGGAGGTCCACTAAGAGCCCGTTTACCTGGACCGAATGTATCTCCTCGTGGAAGCTCAGGTTCAGGAGGATTGCCAGTAGTAGATTTTTTTTCGTCTGGTTTAGTAGTACCAGCAGGTTTACTCTGTCCCGTACCTGCTCCACGATGTCTAGTCATTTTGTTTTAAACGCAAGATAATCTTGTCATGGCATCGGCATAAACAAGTGTATGATAATCGGGATTGTTAGTAGAAATCCATGGTCCGCCCACAAGTTTTACTACAAATTTCCAATACCATATTTCAGCATTCAATTCTTGGAATCGGAATAAATCTTTCCATAATTGGCCAGACTTCATTAGTGGAAACATATCCATTAACGAAGGTTGTCCGGTGAACAGAATCCATACAGGATACAAAATTAAATCAAATATCAGAACTGCTAAATCCATAAGATCATCGGGAAGAAATATTGTTTTCAATTCAAGATATTCGTGTGCTAGTTCAAAATATGGTTTTTCTGTGATTCCAAGACCTTCGTTCATTTTTTTCAATGTTTCAGATTCAGGGATCATATTTGTATACCCTCTACAGGAAATTCCTTTTTTCCTAACGTTTTGGAACAGATGTACGACCATTCGCCTTCACGTATAGTATCAAGCAACAAAAGTGTTACACGATTTCCTTTGACAATGTACTCTGAAAGTTCTCTTGTAAAGTCTATTTCATCACATCCAATCCAGACCCATGGACAAATAATTTTCTCTTCAAGACGACGATACCTTTCTTGCTTAGGAAGACGGCGAAAAATATCATCAGGATACCAGACAGAAGTGCGAGAAACCGTTTCTCCCAAATAAGTTTTGGATACTGTTTCACATAACATTGTATTATCAGGAACAGCTACAAGCCATCTCAGTTCTTCAGTTCCAGTTCCTAGACGTTTTAGTTTTGTTGTGTGTACAACTTCTTCAGAATAAATATAGACAGCAACCATCCTGCAAAAACGTGTTAGACATCCGAACATTTTTATTAATATGTTGAGTTTGTTGAAATCGGTGGTTCACCGGGGCCTAGAGTATCAACTTTGTTCTTCTTCTCTCCAGTAAAATGTTCCTTTGCTAGACTCTGAAGACCTTTATCTAAGTTGAGACCTAGAGCAATTGATGTTGCCAAAGCAGTAATAATAAACGGTGTACTAATCACAACCCAGGACACAATACCAAGATCAACTTCACAGAAAGAGTCTAATAAAAGTACACATACAATACCGCCAACCAACTTAACCGCTGCGGTAATGTACATTCCTAGACCTAAATCTAATCCAATATGTACCATGATATACATCAAATAAAGAACGGCAGGTGGACAGAGATGTTCTACAAACATCATCTTAAGGTTGTTTACTTTAGACCAATAAAAATAAATGACGGATATCGAGAAGATTATGGATATTGCTTTGTGTTCTCGTGAAGACGCGGAAAACGCCTTAAAGAAAACTGGTAATGCTCTTGAAGCTTTGTGTTTACTTATGGAAGCTCCTGCTCCTAAAAAAGAACGCACGGAACAACAGAAATTTTTTGATAATGTTCGTGAATCATTGGCTGATATGGAGAAAAAGAATGTAGATTTTCTTAACGCAAATCGACTCGCTGGTTTGGAACAAGACGAGAAGCAAACCCTCCCCGAAGAAACTTCTCAACAAAATAATTGCTCTCCGGAATGTCAGCCTCCCGCTCAGGAGTCAACGGAGCAAAAACGGGAAACTGACGGTCCATAATAGTTTGAATACTTTTGCGATTAGGTGTAGAATATCCGTACTTTACACGACTCTGGTCTTGAATAGATTCTAGATCACCAATACCCATGAATGGCGTAGTTGCCCATGGTCGCTGAAATAATTGTTTAGGGCCTCGAAGTCGTACAGTTGAAGGATCTCCATTTCGCAAATCAGTTTGAAGACCAATTGCGCATCCTCCTTCGGGAGAATTGCCAAAATTACCACGAGGAGTCAGACCAATAAACTCTCCGGCAAATTTTGTGGCAGAACCATTTCCGCATGATTCAGGATTATTTGCGAAATAGGTAGCCTGATTATTTCTTCCTTCTGCATTTATAGAATTATTGTCATTTCGGGCACTTGCATGAAAAAACGGGTAACTCATTCTTATTTGTGACTTAGAAAGAAATGTTTATAGAATATATAATCAATGTCTTGGGGGTATCATTTGATTCTTGATTCCACGAAATGTATGAGAGGAGCTATTCGTTGTCCTTCAATCATAACCCAGTTTTCAGATGATCTTGTAAAAAGAATTAACATGGTTCCGTATGGTCGCCCTCAAGTTCAACATTTTGGATCTGGAAATAAAGCAGGATATACTCTAGTACAGCTTATTGAGACTTCTAATATTGTAGCTCATTTTGTTGAGGAAACTGATGATATGTATCTAGATGTATTCAGTTGTAAGCCGTATGATCCGATAACAGTAAAAAATGTTGTGAATTATTATTTTAAACCTTTGGGTATGGAGTCTAAGTTTTTGATCCGTCAAGCAGGAAAACATCCTCTAGTAAAAACTGAGTATGAACTCAGATAGGAACGGCGGATACAAGCCACTTTGTACATTCGGATACGTTAACTTTGTTTCCTCGCATATTTCTTGAGAATGCAAGAAACAGTTCTTCCCGAGCTTGTTGTGCTTCTGGATGACCAGATTGTGTTAGCTCAATAGCTCTGTTAACAATTTTTCGAAACCCGAAGGATGTCACAGCCAAAATACGTGCCAAAGATGCATATCCTATGGCGTTCATTTTTATTGCATTCAGTTTTAAAGAAAAAATCCGTTTTCTTGTCGGATTACATGGTGTTGCGTCCATCTTGGTAAAGTTTGAGAATCTCAGTCTCTACCTTCTTGCGCCACTCTTTTGCATCTTCTTCAGACACGCCTAAAGGACGAATCTTTTCAAGACTCCTCCATCCACAGATTGCTTCGGGATGATCATGAGCATGTTTGTTCATGAAAATCCTCCAGCACGTTGCTTGTGAACCTGCTTTTTTACTGTACAAAATACTTGTTGCAGCAGGTACAGCTCTTGCAGGATTATCTCCATAGGCTGCCTCGTACTTGGTGGGATCCTGGCATACCTCCTGTTCTTCCCATTCTCCCGAGGTTCTCAAAACCTCTAGCTGAACTTTCAACTCGGAAATCTCCGAGATGTCAATCGCATAGCATGGCAGAGAATATGCTTTGCCCATGGTAACTTTAGTGTTCAAAAATCATACGAAAAAAATCCGTTTCTCGGATTATTCTTCGTAGTTGTTCACTGCTTCCATGAGAACATTTTTGACAACTTGGTCCTCAAATGCTCCACAAAAGCCAATGTTGGCTAACAACGCCTTTGAGAAAACACCCAAGGATGTCTCGAACATGGGTTTGTTTCTTTTCAAATAAAGCAACTCAACCAGTTCATTAAACCGCTCTTTGTACGCCGACCTTGTCTCGAGAAGGTTTTTCAGCGCCTGTTCTGATGTAAGCTCGGCCATTTTTTAGTACTCCTATATTTTACGATTAAATAATCCGTTTTCCAAAACGAAAAGAGTTTAAAAAAAAGACAAGAAGAGAAAATGTTCCAACCTTGTTCTTGGAATGAACACGATCACAATTTTCAGTATGTGGTAGACACGTACGGCCGAACTGGTGAAGGAGACATTGCACGAGTTCGTCTTACTGGATTTAAACCTTATTTCTATTTGAGAGCTGGATCTGAATCAGCATCAGAAGTTCAATCAGCTTTAAAATCATCTAAGGGTACTCCCATTCAAGTTAAGATTACAAAAGAAAAGAAACTAGATGCTATGGCAGGATTTTCTGATCTGAAACCTATTGATGTATGGAAACTAGAATTCTCTGCTCTCTGGGCATTTAAGCATATAGCTCGTGAATGTAAAAATGACCTCAGAATTGGTTCAAGACTTGTTACTGACGGTGATCTATTTGAGTCTAATTTACCACCTTATCTACGACTGTTTCACGAACGAGGTCTAAATCCAGCCTCTGCATTTTCGTTTGAAGGAACTGAACAGCACGATGATATTCGTGTAGATAAATGTTTTGTATCTTCGTATAAGACATTGAACCCTGTCGAACAACAAATTCCCCTGTACATTCTTTCGTATGACTTAGAAGTATATTCGGAATCTGGACAGTTTCCAGTTGCTGAAAATAAGACAGATGAAATTATTCAGATTGGATTGTCAACTAGATGGACAGATGACTTAATGACTCCAGTTGAACGTATTGTCTTAATTTCAGGAACTTGTGTACCGTCAGAAACTGTAAAATATGTGTCTTGTAAGAACGAACGTGATCTTCTTCTTAAATTTCAAGAAATGTTATACCATGAAAATCCTGATATCCTAGTTGGTTATAATACGTTCGGTTTTGATGATGGATATCTTGCTGAACGAGCATCCCTTCTTGGTATTTCTCTATCTCTAGGAAGATCTGAACCTTGGAAACAAGATAATCTTCCTACTGTCCGAAAAACATTTGAACTAGCTTCAGGAAAATATGCTGTTCGATATCTAGATTTGGGTGGACGTCTAACTATTGACTTGCTCTTAAGTATTCGTCGTGAACAGAATTTGGATTCGTACAAACTAGATAATGTAGCATCTACATTCTTACGTGATAAGGTTACTGAGTTTGTAATTATTACTGGAGCATCAACTAGAAAGTACGAAATTCATACTAAGTCAACACGTGGTCTTTTCGCAGGAAACTTTGTCAGATTTGATATTGTTACCAATACTTTGAATCCTTATGCTGATGGAAAGAAGTTTAAGGTTTCACAAGTATTTCCTAAAAAGTTTATTGTAGAATTGGATGAAGTCTATCTGAATACCTTTGATGATATTCCTATGGAAGACCGAAAGAAACTTGAATGGTCCTTTTCAAAAGACGATATTTCTGCCGCCCAGATGTTTAAGATGCATCGTGGTACTTCTGCTGAACGCTCAGAAATTGCTAAGTATTGTATTCAAGATTGTGATCTAGTTTTGACCTTGATGGCTAAACTGGATACGCTAGTTAATGCGCGTGGAATGGCAGATGTATGTCGTGTTCCAGTAGACTATATTTTCTTGCGTGGTCAAGGAATTAAAATCTATTCAGCTGTTGTATTTTACGCATCTCAAAGAAATCAGATTCTACAAACACAAGAAACTCTTGAAGGAGATATGTCGTACGAAGGTGCTATTGTTCTACCTCCAAAAATTGGGATGTATCTAGATCAACCTATCCCAGTTCTAGATTTCAATTCTTTGTATCCTACGAATATGATTGCGTTTAATTTGTCTCCGGATACACTGGTGTACACAAAAACGTATGATTCAGATGGACATATTACTTCTCAAACAGGTATCAAGACTGAATTTCCTACAGATGAAATTTCATATGATATTCCTGGTGGACGAAAAACGTGTGGATTTGTACAGGCCGGTAAACCTGATTTGGTAGGTATGCTTCCTCTAACTTTGGATATCTTGCTAAAAAAGCGTAAAGAAACTCGTAAGCAAATGGAAACTGAACCTGATGATGCTCGTAAATCTGTCTTAAATGGTCTTCAACTTGCTTATAAAACAGTAGCTAATTCTGTATATGGTCAATGCGGTTCACGATCTTCAGCAATCCGAAAAGTTGAAGTTGCTGCGTGTACAACTGCTTTGGGTAGAGCAAGAATTCACGACGCAAAAATGGTTGTCGAATCTGAATTTGGAGCAACTGTTGTTTATGGCGATAGCGTCACCGGATATACTCCTATAACATTGAAGATCAAAGATAAAATTGTTATTATGAGTATGGAAGAATTGGGCAGACTAGGTGAATGGAAAAAGTGTCATGATTCAGATAAGGAATACGTGGAATTGTTTGATATCCAGTCGTGGACAGATAAAGGATGGACTGACCTTGAACGCATTATTCGCCACCAACTAGCCCCCCATAAGAAGATCATTCGCGTACTTACACACGCAGGTTGTGTTGATGTAACTGATGATCATTCTCTCTTGAAACCTGATGCTACAGAAATATCTCCTCGTGACTTGAATGTAGGAGACGACCTTCTACATACAGAAATTCCAGACTTTAATACGATGACTCATGATCTAGATGAACTCCGTATTATGGGATTCTTTATGGGAGATGGTTCTTGTGGAGTATATCAGTGTCCTTCAGGAATGAAATCATCATGGGCTTTGAATAACGCAGATATGAAACTACTTGAATTCTATAAGACTATTTGTGAAAAAGTTTATCCTTCAATGGAATGGGTAATTAATAATACAATTGAAAGTTCAGGTGTTTACAAACTTGTTCCCAGATGTCGTGATTATGGTTCAATTAAAAAATTTGTTGAGAAGTACAGAGAACTACTTTATGTCGACAAACGCAAAAATATTCCTGAATTTGTATTGAACGGATCTCCTGAAATGGCTAAATCTTTCTGGGATGGATTGTATGATGCTGATGGTGATAAGACAGGTACAACTCGCATTGACCAAAAACACGAAACTACCTGTGCTCAAATTGCTTATTTGGCTACAAAACTTGGATACAAGATCAGTATTAATACACGCATGGATAAACAAAACGTATACAGAATCACATGCTGTAAAAAGTATAGTAAACCTCACCAGAAAATTAAGAAACTTTATGAAATACCTTATTCAGGATATGTGTATGACTTGACAACTGAGAATCATCATTTTCAAGCAGGAATTGGATCCATGATTGTCCATAATACAGATTCAATCTTTGTACAATTTCCTACTAAATCCTTACCAGAATCTATAGATCTCGCAAAAAAGGCTGCTGACAGAATTACTTCTCTGTGTCGTAAACCTTACAAGATTGAATATGAAAAAACATTCTTTCCTTTCATTCTGTTTTGTCGTAAACGATATATTGGCTTGATGTACGAAGATGATGTCAAGAAATGTAAGCGTAAATTCATGGGTATTGCTCTGAAACGCAGAGATTCAGCTCCAGTAGTTAAAGATATTTATGGCGGTTGTCTAGATATTCTATTAGAACAACGATCTTTGAAAAACGCCCAAGATTTCTTAAAAACTTCCCTAGTATCCGTCCTCAAGAATGAAGTTCCTCTAGAAAAGTTTATTATTACTAAACAGTTACGCGATGATTATAAAAATCCTGATCAAATTGCTCATCGTGTATTGGCAGACCGAATGACTGAACGTGATCCGGGAAATAAACCACAAGTTGGAGATCGTATTGCGTATGTTTATGTAGCTGGACGTTCAGGAAAGCAAGGAGACCGAATTGAGAATGTAGAGTATGTCCGAGAGAAAAAACTGAAACCCGATTCAGAACTCTATATCACGAATCAAATCCAGAATCCAGTAGCCCAACTCTTTGCGTTAGGAATTGAACAGATTACAGGATACATACCAAAAAAGTATCCTGAGTTTCCTGAGTTAGATGAAGAAGATGCTACCTTAAAAGTTCTGGCTCTCAAAGAAAAAGAATTGGATTCTCTATTGTTCTTAGGAGCTCAATATCTGCGTAAAGAAAAACGTGGTCCATTGGACGCATTCTTCAGAAAGTAGTGTGTATAAGTAAATGAAGGGTGGTGAACATAACATTGCTAAAGGAGAAGAAGTAAAAGCTAAAGTGGGACTTACTTATAAGCTAGGTACTGTAAAGGCAAAAAATGACAAAGTAATGCCCGACGGTACATTTAAAACTAAACAATATTTACTTAGATGGGAAGACGGTACGACTTCTGATTGGATTCCTGAAGCAAACGTGTTTAAATATGATAGTGTCATTCCCCCGGTACCAACTGCTGAAGGGCAAGGACGTAGACGTAAAACTAGAAGCAAGAGATCTAAACGTAGAAAGACACATAGAAGATAATGGACCAAATAGTTCTGCAACTACTGCAAGAATGTGTTAGTTCTCGTACACGTGCGATGGATCGAATTGCTTATTGGGAAGATAGATCTGAGATTGCTCATACAATTTTGGAACAGGAATCTCGGATTTTGACTATGATTGGAACTATTATGAATCGTCAACGTATTCCATTGACACTGACATTTCCAATTAATATGGATATGACTAATATGGACAATGTTATTGTAGCACCTACAGCAGAACAAGTTAATCATGAATTGGTTCCTTTGGACGCTTCTTCACAGCAGACTTGTTCAATTTGCCAGGATGCGATTCAGGCTGACGGATGTCAACTTCGTGGATGCCAACATTCTTATCATCGGGCTTGCATTCAAGTGTGGTTTTCGACCAGTGTTCGTTGCCCAGTATGTCGACGAGATATTCGAGAGGATCCGGAATCCCAAACATCTTCTGAGTCTCAATAAATGCTTTTTCACACGGTGTTCCTGTAGGTGGCAGAATGAACCGTGGAAGAGGATCAGATTCTCCGTATTGCAGTCGATGAAATACTCTCCTGATATCATGCTGACATTCTTTTAAGAGATCGTGAACTTCAGGAATGTCTATCTCTCTAGCTGTTGGAGGAAAACATCTCAGAATCTTAACTATTGAATTACGTTTCAAGATTGTAGGAGTTTCATTTCCTGTACACAGAATAGGTACAGTTCTTCCTGGATCGCGAATCCATTCTACAATTTTATTTTGAGCATGTGGGTCAGATCCGTCTAACTCATCTAAGATCACACAAGTCTTTTTAGTATTTCCTAGAAGCAAAGAATGAATATTTATTGATCCTCTACAGGAATCTCGTAGACGATCAACATCTTCATAACTGCGTATGGATACAGACGCATTAATTTCCAATGGATAAAACCCGAATGTACGTGCCGAACATAATGCTAGAGTTGTCTTACCAATTCCAGGTGGACCAGTTAAAAATATTGATCCTTTAAAATCTGATGTCAAATAAGCCTCCAATTCCTTTTTAATTTCAGGATGACCAAAAACACCATCAAGGTATTCTGGACGATAAGATTCAGAATGCATTATTCAAGTATGTTATCCATCTCTAAGTAAAAATTTCGCCCTTTTTGTTTCTTTTTTTTTGGGTTTAAGACTTTACGCGCCTAACGATTTTTTATACAGGTCTTAATTCCTGGTTTGACCACCGAATAGGCGGTGAGCCTGCTTGTAGACGCTGTCAAGGTTTAGTCCGAGGTCCTTACCTCTAAACATAACATTGGTGACGTGCTTCCGCCACTGTTCAGGCGTAGTAGAGCGCGTCAAGCTGTAGAATTGATCCTCATAGTTACGCCCCCCACTCACTAGCTCGCGGCTAATGTAGTGGAGAAACGTTTCCAGTGTCAGATTCTTGCCCAGCCGAACTGCCACGCTTTCTTCTCGCACAGGCACAACTGCCTCTGGCTCCTCACCCGCTGCCGCGGCTGCTGCCGCTGACATAGTAGCCGTCTTTTTCTTTAGCCTGGTCAGCACACCCTCGGGCACTGCTGGCTTAGCTGGCGGCGCAGGCTTGACCTTCTCGACCTTCTCCTTGCGTTCCACCATCCCTGCGAAAAGCTCATCCACCTTGCCGGCTAGCCCATCCACAGTGACTGCCAGCTCTCTGAGCCTAGCGTCATTTGCCGCTTCCTGCAGCTCTGCAGCCGTTGGCTGCGACACACTTGTACAGTTCCCCATCTTGCTTAAATCGCCTTTGTAGGGTTGCTCAGTGTGTATTATCCTGCTAACCACAATTCTATAAAAAAAGATTCCGTTTTATCGTCCCTTTCGGATAAAAATTTCGCCCTTTTTGTTTCTTTTTGTTTTTTTTCATTTTTTGTTTCTTTGAGTTTAAGACTTTACGCGCCTAACGATTTTTTATACAGGTCTTAATTCCTGTTTTAGTTCAAGCTGGACAAGTTGTCGGGGTCTACCGCCACGGCATACTTTCCCACAAGTGCTTTTTTTATGATCTCCAGGTAAGTGAGCACTTCCTCAATCTTGGCTACACATTCGGCTACCTTAGCCTCAACGCTTGCCTTTGCCTTCTGTTGGCACCTAGCAAGAGCAGCCGAGTTCATCCCGGAAATGTCTCCCCACAAAACCTGGTGATAACCAATTGCCTTGTATAAAATGTCTGCCTCCAGACCTGTAATCTTTTTCTCCTCCAACTGCTTGTCGACCTCAAAGAGGTCAGCCCTGGTTTCGTCCAGGAATGCGTTCCTAACCTCTACGTCAAATGAGGCAGAGGTCCACTCTTTTTTGTTCATGGCAGTCTCCAGAGCAAGTTTAAGTTGCTCCATGACGACAGCCCCCCGAAACTTCATTTCGTCAGTTGTAACGGCCCTCCCAAACTTGGTGAACCAATCCACCATGTCTTTGGGGGTCTCGCTGTAGCCGGTTAGTTTCCTGACCTGCTCCATATACTCGATGTACGAGTCGCGTACAGCCTTCTGCATTCTGCGTACAGAGCTAAGCTTGAAAGCTTTAAGCGCGGTAAACAATTGTAGAGGGCTTAATCTCTGCTCAACACAATTCTATAAAAAAAGATTCCGTTTTCTTGTTCCTGTCGATCCAGAACTTGTTCCTGTCGATCCAGAACTTGTTCCTGTCGGTCCAGAACTTGTTCCTCAACACTGACCATTCCAATTTGTTCCACAAGACTTACAGATTGCACACGCTTGAGATAAGGTTTTAATTTTTGTTGGATCAAATGCGTGACATACAGAACCATCCGGAGGCAAGCACATAGAACCATTTTTAGTCCAATGATCTGGACAGCCTTTCAGATTAAGAACTGAAGGTATGATCAGAATTTGTGGATTGAATACAAATCTGTACAGAATAAAGAAAAGGATACACCAACCTACAGTCCATACGGCAATCGTCGTATTACTCATTCTTGCTTAAATACAAGAAATGGATGTCGCTAGACATGTCTTTGAAACGTTTTTTCGAGATGTAACAAATCCTCTAGTTCGCCATCATTTAGACTCTTTTAAAGATTTTGTTGATATTAAGATACCTAGATATATCAAAGCTTCAAATCCATTGAAACTTTTGTTAGCAGATGGACGTCTGATTGAAGTTTATATTGGAGGTAAAGAAGGAGACCAAATTAGATATCATGTTCCGCAAACAGAAGGTAATGCTTTGTATCCTCACGTCTGTCGTCTAGAAAACCGAACGTACAAATTTGACGTGTACACAGACTTCTATGTAGAATATATTTATGAAGATCATCGAGACACTAAAGAATTCAAAGATGTTTTTTTAGGCAGTATTCCTCTGATGTTAAAAAGTTCTCTGTGTCACCTATCTTCAATGGATTCTGATGCTCTAGATTCTGTTCATGAATGTCGATATGAATTAGGAGGATACTTTATTGTAGATGGTCAAGAACGTGTTCTGCTTACTCAAGAATCTTTGGGTGCCAATATGTTTCATGCTAAGAAACGCAAAGTTCTCATCAAAGAAAAAGTTGCTCGAACAATTACAGAATACGAATCTGAATCAAAAATTGAAGGATCAACAAAAGGTGAAGAATTTGAATACGTATGTGGAATTTCATCAACATCTGAAGATGGTACTCGTGGCCCTTATTCTCACATGGTCCTGATTCCTCCAAAACAGAGAATTCCTGATGATCCTTCAGATATTCAAAAAGTTCAAGATTGGTCTACCTTTTCAGCAAAACGATTGGCTACTGTGAAACTACCTGGATTCCTACAAGCTGTTCCGTTACTCAGTGTTTTCAAAGCTTTGGGAATTTCTAATGATAAAGATTTGTACGATATTGTTCTCTGCGGAGTTTCTGAAACAAAGAGGACTCAGTATGATACATTATTTTTAAATTTGATTCTGTCACATGAAGCATTTTTAAAACAGCAAGAAGAAGATGACTTAGACTTATTAGTCAAAGAAACTCGTGCGAAAAGTCAGGCAGTTGTCTTCAATAATTTTTATTACAAGTTGTTTCCTCATTGTGAAGCTCAAGAAGAATCTGTTGCTACATTTTATCGTCGTAAAGCTTATCTGCTGGGCGTGATGACAAAAATGGCAATGGATATTGATTTAGGGATTGCCGAGAATTCCGATCGTGATCATTTTAAGTTTAAGAGACTGTCAGCTGCCGGAGAATTATGTTTTGAAGAGTTCCGCCGAATCTATATTGATGTAGCTAAAGATTTTGTGACAGCAATGGATTCTCGTGTAGAGTTCGAACAAGCAAACTATGCTGGTCGTAAACTTTCTGAACTATTGCAAGAAGATACTCTGAGACAACGTTACTGGAAATCGGCTGAATTCATTAACCGATTTTCAAAATCATTCAAAGGACAATGGGGTGGAGCTGATGGAGTATGTCAAGTTTTATCTAGATATTCTTATATTGGAACGATTGCTCATGTTCGTCGTGTAAACTTAATGATGGATAAAGATTCCAAAAGTTTAGAAGCTCGTCGTCTACATTGCAGTACATGGGGAATGTTGTGTCCCGTAGATAATCCAGATGGTGGAAATATTGGTATGATCAAATCTCTAGCTTTGTTATCAAAAATTAGTACACAAACTGATTCTCGTATCCTGAAAGAAAGAATCAGATCAGAAAAGGATTTTTTGTCAGTAAGTATCCTGCCTGCAGTATGGGATCCTAGATGGACACGGATATTTTTGAATTCAGACTTATTAGGTGTTTATCGTGGGAATACAGAGACTCTACATTCTAAACTTGTAGATGAACGTCGTTCTGGTAAAATTCATGTTTTAACTTCATTATTTTGGAATCGTACACAGAATGAGTACGTGATTTTTTGCGATGCTGGTCGTATATGTCGTCCGTTGTACAAAGAAGTAAAGCCTGAATCAATCAAGTCTGCTACTACATGGCAAGGAATCTTGAAACATATGGAATACGTTGATCCTCAAGAAACAGAAGGAATCTTGATTTCTCGAGAACCTTTTAAGGGAACACATTCAGAAATTCATGGAATTGCGATTTTATCTCCTTCAGCAATTATCAATCCTTTTGTAGATCATAACCAAGCACCTAGAAATATGTTTTCTTGTCAGCAAGTGAAACAAGCTTGTTCGTGGTACAATACTGCGTTTAGTAAAAGATTTGATACAATTTCAACATTATTACATAGTCCACAACGTCCTCTATGTGAAACATGGGTTTCTCCACAAATTTTAGGAGGAAATAATTGTATGCCTTATGGTGAAAATGCTATTGTAGCAGTAGCTATTTATTCTGGTTATAATCAAGATGACTCAATTATCTTGAATGATTCTGCTCTTAAACGAGGAATGTTTCAAACATCTTATTACCATTCTTACGATTTTCAAGAAGAATCGCTGAATCAGAATTTTAAAGATGGTGTAATTCAAGTTGTCAATTCTACAGAAATATGTAATCCTGCAGTAGATCCCAAGTATCGCGAAACTGTTATCTTATCAAAATCAGATTACTCCATGTTGGATTCTCTAGGTGTAATCAAAATTGGTTCACATGTTACACCAAATACTGTGTTGGTAGGTATGGTAACGCCACAACTAAATTCTCGTGGTGAAGTATCAGGATTTCGGGATACATCAAAGACTCCGAAACGAGGACAGCATGGTACTATAGATGGAATTTATCGTTATACAACTGCAGAAGGACTTCAAGGAATAAAGATCAGAATTGCAGAAACACGTCTACCTATTTTGGGTGATAAGTTCAGTGCTCGTCACGGACAAAAAGGTACATGCGGTATTCGTCTTCCGGAAGAAGATATGCCGTTTACTGCGTCTGGACTGAGACCTGATATGATTGTTAATCCGTGCGCATTTCCTTCTCGAATGACTATTGGACAATTTGTTGAATCTATGTCAAATGTTCTTGCAGTAGATCTTGGAGTCTTAATTGATTCTACAGCATTCAGTTCTCAGAATAGAATTATGGACACTAAAGAAATTATGTTACAGTTAGGGTATCATCCATACGGAAATGAATTTTTGTACAATGGTCAGACTGGTGAACTTATCCAATCTGAAATCTTTATGGGACCTACTTACTATCTGCGATCAAAGTTGATGACCGAAGATAAGATTAATTATAGAAGTACAGGACCAATAACTAAACTAACTCGTCAACCCTTAGAAGGACGTGCCCAAGATGGAGGTCTACGTATTGGTGAAATGGAAAGAGATGGTTTATTATCACATGGTATAATGGGATTTTTAACAGAATCAATGATGAAACGATCTGATGCGGCAGAATTCTTATTCCAACCTGATTTAGGACGCCTAGATGCCCAAGATGGACATCCAACAACTAAAGTACAAATTCCTTACTCAATGAGATTATTATTACAAGAAATGGAATCAGCACATATTCAATTGAAACTATCTTCGTGAACGCATTTTTCTTGCCTTAGTTTTATTACTTTTACGTCTACGTCTACGTGTTCTACCTTGTCCTTCAAATGCTTTTCCTGCCACACCTTCACCTTCTTCGTCTGGTCCAAACCGTCTAGAACTTTGTTCATAATCATCTTCAGTTAATTTAGCATGACATTGTCCAAATCTTTTTCTGTCATCACCTTCTCTTACAGCAATTGGTTTACCTTTCCTAAATAATAAATTATCTTTCCACACGCTAAAAAATCCCTCAGTAAATATTTTTGATATTTCGCTAAATTCAATATCTATTGCTCGTGTTATATCATCAATAGTTTGTTTATCTTTCGCATTTTTTGGATCATAATCTTTTAATACTTCTAATTTTTGGTTAATCTTTTCTTCGAACGGTGGATGACTATCGTCCCCTTTTATTATTTTATTAAAATATTCATAAGTACAAGGATGCCCTGATTCTTTAAATAAATCAAATGCTGATTTTTTTCCCGGTCTAGTAGGCCATTGTTTCTTAATATAAAAGCTTAGACGTTCTTTAATTTTAGGAGGAAATCGGACACCGGGAGCATCTAATAAAATCTCGACTTGTTTATCTGTTATAGTGTCAGAAGGTCTAGTGAATCTTGACATAAAATCAAATAACCCAGACTTAGGTTCCATTATATTCAATAACGGATTTTATTAGTAGCAACATAGAAATGGAAAAGATGGATTCCATGTTCGTCATTAAACGCGATGGTACGAAAGTTCCTGTCAGTTTTGATGAAGTTCTACATAGAATCCGTTCATTGTCCGATGGTCTACAAGTAAATCCTGATCTGGTAGCACAGAAAGTATGTTCTCAATTGGAGAATGGAATGGAGACTAGAAAGCTAGATGAGTTTGCTGCGGAAACGTGTGCAACCATGCAATCTAGATACCATCCTAATTATGGACTTCTGGCTGCTCGTATCATGATTTCTAATCATCAGAAGAATACGCCTTCTTCTCTACTTGAATGTGTTCGTGGTCTAGATGTACATCCCGACTACACTATGCTAGTTGAAAAGAATGCTATTGAATACGAGAAGATGATTGATTACACGAGAGATTTCATGTTTGATTATTTCGGTTTCAAGACTTTGCAGAACGGCTATCTTCTTCCTGGAGAAAGACCTCAACATATGTGGATGCGCGTAGCTATTCAGTTGCACGCTGATCAGTTTCAGCTGGTCTCCGAAACTTATGATGCTCTGTCTCAAGGATATTTCATTCAAGCTACTCCAACATTGTTTAATGCGGGAAGACGTAGACCGCAAATGTCTTCATGCTTTCTGCTCACTATGAAAGATGATTCTATTGATGGAATTTACGATACTCTGAAACAGTGTGCCCAAATTTCTAAGTGGGCAGGTGGAATTGGGTTGTCTGTACATACTGTACGCGCACGTGGAACTCTAATTAAAGGAACAGGTGGCGATTCTACTGGATTGGTACCTATGCTCAAAGTGTTTAATGATACAGCAAAATACGTGAATCAAGGCGGTAAACGCAATGGTTCCTTTGCAGTATACCTAGAACCTTGGCACGCTGATATCGAAGAGTTTCTCAAACTGAGATTGAATCAAGGTGCTGAAGAAGACCGAGCTCGTGATCTATTTTATTCATTGTGGATTCCAGATCTATTCATGAAACGTGTAGAACAAGATTCGCATTGGACTCTGATGTGTCCTCATCAGTGTCCTGGTTTGGCTGATCGTTGGGGACCTGAATTTGAAGCATTGTACAAGAACTATGAAGATCTTGGTAAAGGACGTCGTGTCAAAGCAAAAGATATCTGGAAACTTGTTATGGATTCACAGATTCAAACTGGTATGCCTTATTTGTGCTACAAGGACGCTGCGAATTCTAAGAGTAATCAACAGAATTTGGGTACGATCAGATCATCAAATTTATGTGTAGCACCCGAAACTAAAATTAGAGTAAAGAAGGTCATTGGTGATGATAAAGGATATGGTATTCCATATTCGTTTGATTCATATGAGATTTGTGATTTTGAAAATAAAGAAATTGAAATTTGGAATGGTTCAGCATATAGTAAGGTAACTGTCAGGAAAACTGGACATTCACAGAAACTCCTAAAAGTAACTGTTTCTATAAATGGTAACAACAGAGTTCTATACTGCACAGAATATCACAAATTCATTCTACCAACAGATAAAGATATTGCAAAATGCGAGCGTATTGAAGCAAAAGAACTGCAAACAAATACTATTCTTATGGGTTACTATTCTGCTTCTAATGTTTGGACATCTCAAAAAGTTATTTCAGTAGAATTTGATGGTCGTTATGATGATACATATTGCTTTAATGAACCTCTGAACCACGCAGGAATCTTTAATGGTATTCTAACTGGAAACTGTACAGAGATCATTGAATATTCTAATCCACATGAAACGGCAGTATGTAATCTAGGTTCTCTAGCACTACCTAAATTTGTAGAAGGAAATACCTTTAACTTTGATAAGCTCAGAGAGTATACAGCAATTCTGACTCGCAATTTGGATATTGTGATTGACAAAAATTATTATCCTACCGAGGAAACTCGTAGATCTAATATGCGTCATCGTCCTATCGGAATTGGAGTTCAAGGTTTGGCAGATGTATTTGCCAAGTTGAGACTGGCATGGGGATCTCAGGAAGCGAATAATCTGAATAGAGAAATCTTTGAACATATTTATTTCGCGGCTCTGAGTGCTTCATCGCAAAGAGCGTATGAACTAACAGAGTATGCGCATATGGGTATTACGTTTCCAGGTTCATATTCTTCCTTTGATGGTTCACCAGCTTCTGAAGGTAAATTCCAACCTGATCTGTGGAATGATCAACCTAGAACAAAACTAGATTGGGAAACCTTGAAAGCACATGCTTCATTGAATTTGCGTAATTCTTTGCTGGTAGCTCCAATGCCTACAGCATCTACATCACAAATTCTGGGAAATAATGAGTGTTTCGAACCGTTTACTTCTAACATGTACACTCGTCGTGTTTTGGCAGGTGATTTTATGGTAGTCAACAAGTATCTGGTTGAAGACTTGGTCAAACTAAACTTGTGGACTCCGGAAATTCGAAACATGATTATTGCGAATAATGGATCTGTACAATCCATTCAAGAAATTCCAGCTGATATCAAACTATTGTATAGAACTGTATGGGAAATCCCTCAGAAAGTTCTGATTGATATGGCTCGTGATCGAGCACCCTTTATTTGTCAGTCGCAGTCATTGAACTTGTTTCTCAGCGATCCATCTTATTCTAAACTCACATCCATGCATTTCTATGCGTGGAAATCAGGCTTGAAAACTGGATGCTATTATCTGCGTACAAAAGGAGCTTCGTCTGCGCAAAAATTTACTGTTGAACCTTGTCTGACTTGCTCTTCATAAATTTTCTGAGCTAAAGAACATAAAAGAAATGGGTGATATGGAAGGTGGTTCTTTTGGTCCTACTCTAACTCCTGCATCTATTGGTGGTCGTCGTCGCCGTTCTATGAAGAAACTTCGTCTAGTAAAGAAGAAGACTGTACGTCGTATGTTAGCCAGACAGGGCCTAAGGATGCGTGGTGGTGGTATGGGCGCTCCTGCTCCTGCTCTTGCGTCTGAATCCAAGTCTGATCCTGCCCCTGTCACTGGTAGCATGGGTGGTCGCCGTCGCAAGAGCCATCGTAAGAGCCACCGCCGTCGCAAGTCCTTATTCGGCATGCGTTTTTAATCCTTCGCCAATTTCACTAACTAAAGCGTACAATTTCTCATTAAATCCGTAATGGCATCCATTAGGTTCCCCCGGAGGAGTTTTTCTTGATGATGAATTTTTAGAATGAACAAGAGAAACAATGACTTCTTGAGGAGAGATTTCACGGCACATCTGTTCGCGACCACGAATAAATGTATCGGCTTCTCCAATATCTTCTGTAAATGGAGACCATTCCCAGAACTGTTTTGTAAAACAGAGTGTAGCTTCAGAAACACGTTGAGACATCGGCAAAGTAATCGGAGGTACATTCATGAACGACGTATACTTTTCGATATCATAACAAGGAATGATTGTGCTAAAAACACACTCGCGTTGAGGTTTACGTTTTAGCATAGCTACACGTTGAAGTACACTGTTATTTGGATAGACATCATCATCATCCATAAAGACTATAGTATCATACATTGCGTTCCGGACCCCGATATTTCTCTTTTCAGCAATACCAGTTTTCTGATCTAATCGGACATATTTAACGTTGTGAATACCCATTAATTGTTCTTCAATTGAATCACCATCATCTACAATTACCCATTCCAATTTATCTTCCGGATAACTTTGAATCAAATAAGAATATTTTGCTAGAGGCATAAATTCTGGACGATTGTATGTCAGAGTTACTATTGAAACATCGGGAAGATCTTTCTCATCCATAAAAAGTTTAGACGAATCAAAATCAGGTATCGCAGGACAACTAAAGAATTGAATAAATGACATATGACGTTTTTCGTACAAGGTTCTCATATAATGTGTAATTTTCTTACGTTGAGAAAGAGGACGATCTAGCCATTCAAGAAGACATTGACGTACAGAAGCTGATGATGTATCTACAAGTGTAACCATACAATCAGGATGGTCCATTGTTTGATGTGCTGATCCCCAAAGAACATCTTGGGAATCAGAAGCCAGTTCAATAAACGGTTCAATATTGCTCAGAAGAAGATTACATCCTGCTGACATAGCTTCATTAACAGCATGTCCGAATCCTTCACAGTTAGACAAACAGATTGCCAGACCACATTCATGTAGAAGTTTATCGTATTCGGATTCAGATAAGGTATCATACAGAGTAACCTTAGACTTAATTTCATCAGGAACAAAGAATTCGATTTCTTTCGGATTATGAGGAATATGAAGTTCAGGTAGTTTTGCGTATTCAGGTTTTGATCGTAGATCGTAGTATGCTTTTAGCAAGGGTTTGGGATTACGATAAGGATTTTTTCCTACAAGAACAATTGCCTTTCCGTAATCCTTTTTCTCATGAAAAATTTTATCTATAGAAGTCCATCCAATATAACGAACCTTTTTGGTATGTTGTTTAAATATTTCTTCGGCTTCACGAGTTTTTACCCAGATAGCATCCATCATAGGGATGTACGGAATCCATGTTTTATACGTCCAATCAGGATTAGGAATCCATACATTATATCCTGCGTAAGTCAGCAAACACGGATTCACAATTTCTAGAAAAATGTTTATTTCTGCTTCTGGGCATTCGGGTTGATTAGATGTCACACGATGAATTACAACATCAGGAAATTGATTTGTTATAAGACCTCGTAAGATTGATGCGTCCTGATTCAATCCAGCGGATCCAAAATTGCCAATTAAGTTAATCCTCATTTTAACTAACAGGTGTCTATCTGCTAAATAAGATAAATGCAAATAAAAGAAAATCCGTTGAATATAGCCACTCCAGTAGAAAAACCAACGTGGATATGTGCACATCCGGATGCTAAAGTCTTAGATATTGAACTTAAACGTTTTTTATGTTTTGTTTGTAATCCGGTGAACGGCCGAATGAAAAAAGTTCCACAAGGTCTATTCATGGAAGTTCTGAGAAAAGAATCGTTAGAACGAGAAGAATAAGTTTTTTAGATAAGTACAATGGAACTGGTAAAATATAAAGATACCTTGTACGGTAAAGCAGGAGACTTGTTTATCTGGGATTCCGCATGGGAAACATTTCGCCCGATAAAACAGATCGGATGGAATGGTTCTGTAATCACACATGTATATGTGTACACAGATTTATTAGATCCTTGGTACGGATTCGGTTCTTCCGAAATGCGTGAAAAATGTCGTCAACTTACTGAGACCACAGATCGAGAAAAGTATGGAACAGATTTATCAAAATTTATGGATTCTGAATGGTTACGCGACAGAAAAATTCCTCTGTTACCATGTGCCCCACGTGATGCTAAAACATGGTCGGGTTATCTAAATACAATGGGATTACGCAGAAAAACTATACGTCGTGATTATCTTCGTAAAACGAAAAAGCGGGTTTAATCCACTTTGTTTTCTTTGTTTACCAGCAGATGAACCACCAAAGGGGGCCCAACAGTTTCTTTCTTTCTTCAAGTCTCTTCCTCTCTTCTGCTTTTGCAGCTGCCTTGATAGCAGCCAATTGCGCTACTGTAGGTAATGACTCCAGATAGGCAAGCTCGGCTGCGTGATGAGCGCACAAGACTCCTTGGACCTTACCGCATTCGCACTTCATAAATCCGTCGGCCATTTGTCTCTGTTTGACAGCATCATTTCTATAATTTTAGAATCCGTTTTACTCTACTCTAGGAATAGGGTAAGATTCAGGTTTACCATAGGTGACCTCAGCCAGAGATAGTTTTAGAGGATGTCCATTATTTGGATTACCATGATGTTTTTCAATATAAGGGATTCTTCGTAGAGCACCACCTAATTTACCCGGACGACCTAAAGATCCATCTTGAGATACTTGAGGACCACTGATTGCTGTTCTGAAATCTGCTCGGACAGGGCGAGAATTTCTGTTTCCGTGATGAATTAACTTTACTGTATGGTCTGCTTGTGTCAATGTACTTGTGCAGTTGAAAGGATTCTGAGCTCCTCGAACAACATTCTGAGCTTCACGAGATTGTACACCTAGACGATCCAATGCCGGATTACGAACAACTAGTTGAGTATTACCTTGAGGTTGGAAGAGAGGGCAAGGTGGTGCTTGATATCCTTGATTTAGTCCTCTTTTTTGTCCATCAGAATTTCCATCAGCGTTCTTAACTAAGGAAGGGGCAGGAGTAGCGCGAACACAATATTCTTCGGTGATCTTTGATGGTATAAATGTATCAGCTCCAACTGCACGAGCTCCGCGAGTCAAGGTAAAAAGCGATGCATCTTGTACACGTCCGCCTGCCCCAGTTCCAGGATACGAAATAGGCATTTTTCGGTTTGCTTGATCTACTCTAACAGCAGTGGGAAGGAAAGGATCTGACTGATTGTTAATTACGTGATCCGTAGGACGCCGAATCCAAGATGCTCCTAACTTTGTACGTTCAGTGTATGTAGACGCATCACCAAGAGCCAATCGACGATCAATGATGCGTGGTCGATTAATTTGTTGAGTTCGTAAATAATCAGCATAGGACATCTTTGTGTTCTACGAGGATTTTATTAGAGGTCAACATGAGTCAACAGATGTCGTCGGCAACAAGTTCTCGTAACTCCAAGTTCATCCAAAGCTTTTCCGTGAGGAGACTTTACTGTTGTTTGAGTCAAATATGTCAGCTTTTCATCTTTAGTTAGTTCACGAACTTTTTCCAAATAAGCCAGCCACTTTCCGGCGAGGACGTTATTGCATGATACGCAGCGAACAGGAATAATCATTTTTCCTCTTTCTTATTTGATTGACTCTAATCCATTTTCGATGCTCTAAACAAAGGAATGAAAGACACATTTTTGGCATCGGGGTTAGCAATCTTATTTGCTTTAATTCTTTTATCCAATTGGAGATTTAATTCAACTTTACATATGCTTTCCATGTTTGGACGTCCGGCTGCCTCAATCTTTATTTTGGGTTGTGTTGCTGTTCTATTTTATAAAGACTTTCCTCTGACAGGTCTAGTAGCTGGTTTGCTTTCCGTCTATCTATTGAAAACTGTATGGACAACTTGGCCTCGATCAGATGAAAAAAGATTACATCAAGAAATGGCTAGAGATCAAGCAAGATGGAATACTATTGATACCCAATTTGGCAATAAGACTGCCGTTCACGATTCTCCCGTAGTGATGGTACCTCCTGATCCGTTTCCAGAAATGTTAGTCTTTCCTCCAAGATCCGAAACATTACAAGAAATGTGTGGGTAAGGCTCCCCAATGGTAGTCGCCAGATCTCCCTACCATATCACAGCCAATTCAGAACATGACCAGTATTCTGATCCACCACCTGGTAGACGACGATGTACAATAAATGGCAACTTGCGTTCCAAAATTTCACGTTTAGCTAAGTTCCAAATAAATTGAGTACTTGCTGTATCAAGTCCTTTAATTTCAACAAGTGGTTTTGATCCTTCAGCCAGTTGTTGAGCACGCATTCCTAGGAGTACAGTATATTCATACTTGGAATAATAAGGTAATGTTTTGCGTTCTGTTGTCACAACATCTTCGCGTTGTACAGGAATGACTTCCGGGTGCAGAATTCGAGATGTTTCACGAAGAGCTTCCATTTATACTTATTTTACTCCAATACATAAACACATCCATTTTACAAAAACGGAAAAATTTTAATGTGTGCTCAGTTTAGTAAAAGATGAAACGACATGATCCTATCGGAATTCGTTTCTTACGTCCGATAGTTAAGGTAACAAAGACTATCACCGAAAATGAAATAAAGATTCCTGTAAAAAAACAGAAGCTTAACATAGAAGAAACCAAAATGCCACCAATACCTAACTAGTTTGTGCGTTTTGTTTCCATGTTGTATCGCAATTTGCACATTGGTACATCCAAATGACATTTTGGCGATCGATTTTTACTCCTACAACGTCTCCTTTAGTACCTGTCCGTGAAGGACATTCTGGAGCAGGACACTGGATTTCAGTAAACCGAGGCAAAGTAGGATCGTGTTTCAGATAAGGATTCAGTACAAGTTTTGCTGAAGTATCTTCACGGAGAACATGTTCGTAGACTACAGGATGGTCAGGGCTGATTTTTTCTTTGTATTCACATTTACGACAATTCTGAACTGCAAAGGGATCTCCTTTTGAAGAATCCTCTTCAATAGAGTACAAAACATTTTTGCACAACGGACAGAACTTCATTTTTAGTATTTCAGAGGAATACTTATTTGGATCCATTTTCAAAAAACGGAAAGTTATGATGACTGCGGATTTAATGCAAATAAAATGGAGGGTGTTCTTACAACTACCATCTCAGTAGAAGAGCTGCTTAGACAGCTAGAACAAGAAATCATCGTTGCGAATCCAGAATGGCAACGCAACGATGTATGGTCTGATGGTATGCGAATGGAACTTATTCAAAGTATTCGCGAGAAACTTCCAATTCCACAACTAACATTCTGGAGTCGCCCCGGTGGCACAAAAGAAGTAGTTGATGGAAGACAGCGTATTACAGCAATCCAGCGCTATTTTGTTGGAAAGGTTAAAACTGGCAAGGAAATCCCAAAGTTCAAAGATCTTGGGGAAAATGACAAACGTCTGTTTCTCAGCACGAATGTGTACATCATGCTTCTACCGGAAACGGCTGAGAAGCTTGTGATTGCTGATTACTTTCAGCGCATTAATGTTAAGGGTAAGTCCCTTTCAAATGGTGAGATGATTAACAGTCACACATCATTCTCTGCTGTTGTAAAGGAAGTTAACAAGCTGTTCTTTACCTCTAACGAGTTCAGCTCAAATTGGTGCGAGATTTTCGGTGTGGATGGCCTCGAGGGAACTCAACGCATGACTCATCTGGAAAACACTGTACCATATTTGACGTCTTCTCTAAAAGGATCAGCTGAACTGAATCAGTCTTATCCGGTCATTGTAGACACTCTTAAGAAGACCACTAAGGAAACTGTGGATGAACATATGCCTCAGTTTATGGAGCGCATGAATGTGCTTCTGGATGTATTCAGAAAGCTCAAGGAGAAATGCCCTGCATACATTGAAGAATGTAAGACAGGACTACCAAAACTACGTCAAGTGGCTGCAGTTTGGTCAAGTATCATTGAGCCGGACGAACGTCTTCCAATGGAAAATATTCCAGATTTCTGGTCTTCCTTCATTAAGAAGGTTGAAGAATCTGATGATGAAGATGATCTTCATCTAAGATGGTATGGCCACATGAGACGCAATGGCAAGAAAGAACAGTTGAGAACTGAAATTGAGTTTGCAATTGAGAGGTCTTAAAGAAGGAAACTTCTTTTTTTCAAAAACGAATTAAGACAGAAATTAATGTCTCGTCATTAAATTACGCCATGGAAGGACCGATGAATCTACAGAAATTTCTGATGGCTAACACATCTTCTACTGCATTTACTCATACCGGACTTAAGGGCGGTAAATACTGGATTCCAGATGATAAACTTGACCAATTTTATGATCTGTACTCTGAATGGATTCTAGATGGAAAACCGGCATTCTTGGTAGAAAAGAATACGCGTATTGGATCTTTGAGAGTTGACTTTGATTTTGTTTATGAATCTGGAGTAAAAACTCATCAGCATACACGTGAACAAGTCATTTCCTTTTGTAAGGCTTATATGGCTCAAGTGGGAGAATACCTAGAACTTCCGGAAACGGTTGATCTGTACATTATGGAAAAGCGTAAGCCTACTTTTGATGAAAAGCGTAACAGAATGAAATCAGGGATACATATTGTAGTTCCTGGGTTATCAACAACAACTGCAGTTGAACAAAGTATTCGACGAAACCTTTTGAAGACTATGGACACTTATTTTAATGGACTTCCACTCCAAGAGAAATGGGACAAAGTATATGATGAAGGTGTTGTCAAACGATCAGCAAATTGGATGGTTTACGGATCTAAGAAAGGAGAAGAAGAATCATTGCCTTATATGATTTCCTATACCTTGAATTACAAGGATGGTGACATTACGGTAAACACTGAAATTCCAGCAGTAACTTCTCAACTAGTAAAACTTCTTTCTGTACGCAAACAGGATTCGGAGGAAACTCCAATGACTCCTAAAGCTCGTGAAATTTATACTGCTGGTCAAGATCCGCTAATTTCAGGTGGACGAGCAGTAACTCCTGCCCGAGGAAGACCTGCTCAACGTGAACCTGGTTCTCGCGCATCTTCTCCTCATCGAGGTGTTCGTGCTATTGATCCAGAATACAAAGATTACTTGAAAGCTCACATAATGAACTTGAGATCTGAACGTTCTTCAGATTATCAATCGTGGCTAAATGTAGGCATCTGTCTTCACAATATTCATCCTGATCTTCAAGATGTATTTCTAGACTTCAGTTCACAAAATGAAGAAAAATTCAATGAAGCAGATTGTATCCAGAAATGGAACACTATTAATTTCCGTAATGATGGAGATCGTCTAGGAATTAATTCTTTGTATTACTGGTCTCGTACTGATAATCCTGAAGGATATCTAGCTATTGAAAATCAGAATGTAAGTCGTCTTCTTGAACAGGCATGTTCAGGAACAGAACACGATGTAGCTAAAGTTGTCAATGCCAAATTTCGTGATCTGTACAAGTGCTGTGATTTCGGTAAGAATGTGTGGTACAGATGGGCTGGTCATATTTGGACAGAAACTGATTCAGGTGTAGATCTTCAAATCCGACTCTCTTCTGAAATCGCTTCTCTATTCTTCGGAAAGATGAACTTGATCAGCAGGGATATGGAAGAACGTAATTTGATGCGATGTGTATCTATTGAATCTAAGACTGATTGTGGAATTTGCGAATATTGTAAACTGGAACATCAACGTACAGGACTTAATAAGATCTATACAAAACTGAAGACTACAACATTCAAAAATAATGTTATGCGTGAATGTCGTGAACTGTTCTTCGATGAACAATTTACTAAGAAAATTGATTCTAACAAAGAATTGGTGGCTTTTAACAACGGCGTTCTAGATTTGACTACTTTTGAATTTCGTGATGGGAAACCTGATGACTATATAAGCTTCAGTACCGGAATTGACTATGATCCTGAAAGAGACTATAGAACATATCCTGAATGGGCACAGATTGAATTGTTTCTCAGTCAAGTTCTTCCAGATCCTGAAGTTCGTCTATATTTCATGAAACATCTGTCTACCTGTTTGGTAGGTGGAAACAAAGCACAGAAGTTTCATATTCTGACTGGTTCCGGTTCAAATGGTAAATCAATGTTGATGAATCTGACTGCAAAAGCTTTGGGTGATTATGCGGCAGTTGTACCTATTTCATTGTTCACTCAAAAGCGTGGGAAATCTGGGGCGGCAGCTCCTGAAGTGATCAGGCTAAAGGGTAGACGATTTGTAACTATGCAAGAACCTGATGAAAAGATTGCGCTGAATACTGGTTTGATGAAAGAAATCTGTTCTTGCGAAAAGATGTACGCACGTGACCTGTTCAAGTCAGGCACAGAATTTGAAGTTCAAGCTAAGTTTCATCTTGCTTGTAATGACAAACCTGAAATCAATTCAACGGATGGTGGTACATGGCGTAGACTGATGGTTATCAACTTTACTTCCAAGTTTGTTGAGAAACCGGTAGAATCATTTCATTATCCGATTGATGAAACTATTCAGCACGCAGTAAATTCTGTCGGCTGGGCAACACCGTTTCTCAGTTATCTGATTTCAACGTTTAAAGCCGGACACGGTTATCATAAACTGGTTCCTCCTGGAAAAGTTATGGAGTATACGTCTGAGTATCGTAATGATAATGATGGTATTGCTAGATTTATCACAGAAAAGATCGGCGAACCTTTGGAAGATTCATTGGTATCTAAAGAAATGCTGAGATCTACATTCAAGCAATGGAAGATTCAGAACGAGCAGATGTCTCTGACTCCTTCTGATCTGGAAAAAAGAATTGTGGAATTGTACGGTAAGTATTCAAAAGGCGGTTGGCCTACATTCAGAATCTTGGACGCTTAACGACGACTAGTTCGGTGTTTACGTCTACCTAGCATACGATCACCCTTTGCTGTTCTAAGAAGTTTTCTCATACTTTTTCCTGATGCCGGATCATAACCGAAATGTTTTTTTAGACGACGACCAGCAGTTTGAACCATTGTTTGACTGTCTTTTACAGCAGTTTCAACTGAAGCAGGTAATGGAGATGTTGGAGCTTGGGACATTACTGGAGCTGAAGTGGGTTTAGTTGCCAAGGGATTATTCTCTTGAAACCAGGCAGACCAAGATTCAGCACCTCCTTTAGTTTTTCTTCTGCGGGCCATTTACTTTACGCAGAGAAGTTATCTGCGACTAGCGGCGACCGGCCACTGGGACATATTCTTTTAAGTAAGGAAGGGCAAAGGATACTACCGCAAAAACTACCGCTAAGTTTAGACCTTGAACTAGGAGATCGCCAATATTTAATTTGATCCCGCCAAGAACAATAACTAATTTCCCGACATCACCTTCTGCTGAAGCTAGTGGAGATAACATGGGCAGAACTAAGTCACGAATGACTGCGTTAAAAAACTTGCTCAGCGACATACCTACATAAATAGCAACTGCAAACGTAACTACCTGATTATCTACCATTTAATATAATGGATACAAAATTCTGGGGACCCTCGGGATGGAAACTTCTTCATCTAATAACTTTTGAACGTGGATCTCTCCAGAAGAAAAAAAAGTTATTCTCTGTTCTTGGTCAAGTTCTTCCTTGTAAATATTGTCGTCAGTCAACATCTGAATACATTCGTGATGAACCACCTCAAAATAATTTAGCATTATGGTTGTACAACCTTCATAAAAAAGTTAATCATAAATTAGAGTCACAGGGATTACATGCGGCTCCTAATCCTGGTTTTTCACAAGTTGTCAAAAAATATCGTGAAGACTTAAAAACTGCTTATCTTCCTGGAATACCTTTTTTGCTATCTATGGCTTATAATTTTGATTCAGAAACACATTCACGTGAAGCACATCAACAATTTTGGGAAGCTTTGAAAGACTTGTATCCTAAACAAGGATTACCACGTGTCCCTGAAATTCACGATTGTTATTTTCATGATGTGTATGATATCTTAGTGGAAATGGGATTTCAAGGATCTTATACAGAAACATTGAAAGCAATAGCAAAACATAAAAGTTCCTGCTCAAAAAAAACCTTTAGAGGTCGAACGTGTCGACGCACTAAACGGTAATCAGCTTCATCCTAGTGTAATCATCTTCGGTCTCAAGAATAACTTCAAGAACTCGTCTGACCACGCAGGAATACTTTTCAGACAGGATGGGGATAAACTCCTCGCACTTCCTGATAGTGACTTCTCGAAGTTTTGTGTACTTGAGAAGAATTCGGAACCTTGGATTCAGCAATTGAGCCAGAGCTTTTGTTAAGCTGTGCTCATCATGCTGTTTTGACAGCATTCTGCAGTACTGGTCCCTCACTGTAAGAGCATGGTGCTCTTCTGCTTGCTGCCGCGTAAATTTGCGCACAACAGGGTCAGGATAAATCTTGTTTAGGTTTATCCTGTCCTCGTACTCCAGGTACTTGAACATTAGCTCCCACATGTGGGTATTCTGATAAAGCCCGTCCATTTTTTGGTAGGCTACAATTCTGTAGTATTAAATTCCATTTTAACATGTTATCCAAAATAATTCAAATGACTTGTGCTATATGCTGGGATTCAATGGACATGGAAGAATTTCGAGACGAAAAAGACTCTACAGAAACATGTTTCAAACTAGATTGTGAACACGCATTTCATACAAAGTGTATTATGATGTGTCTTCTGAAATCAAAACACGCTTGTCCATCATGTAATAAAGAAAAAGAACCAAAAGAAGAACTAGAAATTGTCGGACTAGCTCGTAAGTTATGTACAGAAGCATTACGTGATCCTGAAATTTCAGTTATCAGACATGAACTGTATGAAACTCTATCTGATTATCAAGAAAATCTCAGACAACATAAAAAACGTTGTCTGGAAGCAGTTCAAGCAATAACTAAAGAAATGAAAATTGGTGAATATCGATCACATCTTTTATATACAATTGGATTGTTGAAACGAAAAATTAAGAGTAAAGTTACAGAAATGGGTCCTAAATATGTAGGAGCAGCTCTTTTTAAAGAAAATAGATGGGATACATCTTTAGTTGAAAAATTGATATTGCCATTATATGCAGGTCGTAAATGGCGTTTTTACAGATTAAAACATCCGCGATTTTATTGTGATATTATTAAGACTACAAGTAATAAATGAATTGGCTACTTCCAATTGTAATAGGAACTACAGCTATGGTATACGTACATTCTTTTAATCGCATGTTTAAACTGTATGAAAAATCAGAGCGAACTCTAACCTTGGATAAAGTATTCAACTAACCATGTATGCGAATACATTTCTATAAGAATGAGCGCCTGCTCTTCTGTATAGCATTGTTCCGTCACAACTTCCTCCTCCGGATTGTACACATTGGTAAATCGAACGGTATAAAGCTGCATCCTTTTAGGATTACGAAACAATAAGTTATTTATCCGTTTTTCGCTGAATACAGTAAAGATGTTTGATGAAGAAACTTTAAAAGCTTTACAAAAAGCATATAATTCTGAACATCCTAAAGATCCCATTACCGGAGATATTTGGAACTCATTGAAAACTAAACTACATAAAAAATGTCGGGCCGGAAAGACGTCATGTATTGTTGCTCATTTGCTGACACGACCGAAAGCTCCTGATTCTTGGATTACTAAACCAGAAGATTGGTTATCATCTACAGACATTGAAAATGTAGAACACGGTTTTGAAAAGTTATTTCCCAAGTATAAGTTTTTAGGATGTATTCCAATAGACTTTGACCTAAAATCTAATTCTGGTCAATGTTTAGTTAGTGTTTTGTGTTCTTTACATGTTAAAGACTTGTACGCAAAAGGGACCCGCCAAATTGGAATAGTATTCAATACGGATAAACATGATGGACCGGGTAAACATTGGTTTGCTTTGTTCGCAGATGTAGATGAAACTCTGGAATATCCTCGTATAACTTATTTTGATTCGTATGCTACCAACCCCGAAAAAGAGTTGAACGTTTTGATGACCAGATGGAAAAATGAGATTGATGGTATGGGATTAGGTAAGACTGTCCTAACAAGAAATTCAACAAGGCATCAGTACAAAGATTCAGAGTGTGGAATATATTCTGTCTATTTTCATTACTGTTGTCTCCTAGGTATTCCTTTAGATGAACGTATTCCTGATGATGTGATAAATAAATTTCGTAAACTTCTTTTTAAGGTAGGATAATAATGGAAGAAACACCCTTTCTACAAAGATGGGGACCTCCTGTATTTATTGTGTTAATGATTATTATTGGATTATTTCTGATTTATCGTACTATTGCAGGATCAGATATGGCAACAGTAAAACGAGCATCTCTAACTATGGGAACGTATGAACAGGTAACTCAATTAGTTCCTCTAGGATGTCCAACAAGTGATGATACACGATTATGTGATTATTATATAGCATCATCATCCTATTCTGTATTTCCGTCATCTTCAGTATACGATTATATTTCTGATGGAATTTTGCCTCTTGTTATCAAAGCAGGAGCTCGTCTTGTAGAATTAGATGTGTACGCCGATGAAAATAATAAACCAGTTGTCGGCTTAAAAAATGAAACTATGGGATACGATTATGCTAAAAATTCCGTATCATTTGAATCTTGCTGTGTATCCATAGCAAATACAGCATTTAACAAAGTTGAAACTAAGACAGCTTCCGATCCCTTTGTGCTCAGCTTAATGTTTCATACGAATAAACGAGATGTTATGGAAGCTTGTTCTGAAATATTGAAACAAACTTTAGGTGGATACTTTTTACCATCGAAGTATGCTTATGAAGGTCAAGGAACTTTAGATTTAGCTTCTGAACCAATTTGTAATCTTGCTGGAAAACTTATAATCGTTTCAGGTCCTGAAGTAAAAAGTGTACCTGTAATGCATGAACTTGTAAACTTATCTTGGGGATCTTCAAATTTAAGACGTTTATCATTTATGAACGCTTCGCAACCATATGATCACGAAGAATTGATTGATTCAAATAGAAAAGCAATTACTATGGTTATTCCTGATCCTGATCCTGATTTGAAAAATAGTAATCCTACTGTTTTATTCGGATACGGTTGTCAATGGATTATGATGAATTATGGTTCTTTAGACGCAATGATGGAGATCTACGTAGGTAAGTTTCAGCAAGGAAGTGTATTATTAAAGCCCAGTTATTTAAGGTACAAACCGGTCGTCTACAAAAAGCCCGCCCTCCCTCCTCCTGAACATTCTTTTCAACCTATGGCTGCCACATCTCCGATTTACGACCATAATCCAAAAACTGGAGATAAGTCAATTGTATTTTAGTGCCTTCGTGGCGACGAGTATTTTCCTGCGTTTAAATAAAATGGCCAATAAGTGGATTACGCACATCAAGAAAACGATGAAAACGATGAAGAGTCGTGGCACGTACAAGAAAGGTATGGGACTCAAGCAAGTGATCAAAGAAGCCAAGAAGTCCTGGCACAAAGTCAAACATGGTGGCGGTGAAGACTCATCTTCTGAAGAAGAAGCAGATCCTCCTATGGGCGGACGTCGTCGTCGCAAGCATGGTAAAACTCAAAGACGTCGTAAGCACTAAAAAATTATGCGTATGAACATATAAATGGGAGGTGGTCTTCTACAATTGGTAGCTTACGGAGCTCAAGACGCGTATATTTCTGGGAATCCTCAGATCACGTTTTGGAAGGGTCTATACAAACGACACACCAATTTTGCTATGGAACCATTCCGTATCAACTTTAACGGCGAACCTGCGTGGGGAACCAGACAAACTGCAATTATTAATAGATACGCAGATCTCCTCTTTTCTACGTACATTCAGTTAGAACTTCCTACGGTTGATAATTCTGGACAAAATCAGGCAGCCCTCTGGAATCACGGAGCGGCTGATACAGCACCGAATTTAGTGGGAACTGATAATTCAGGATTTGTTCCTCTGGGATTCAATTTTATTGATCGTGTAGAACTTGATATTGGTGGACAAATTATTGATCGTCTGTACTCTGAATATATGTATTTGTGGTCACTACTAACTTCTGATTACCTAAAGGCTCGCAAACTTTCCGATATGCTTACAACACAGAGATATACTGCATCTACCTTTCAGTTTAGTGCCAATCCTGGTTGTACAGGAACAAATGGTCGTCAATCTTTACCTAACGTTCTGTACATTCCCCTGACGTTCTTTTTTACTAAGAATCCTGGAACTGCTCTACCTTTGATTGCCTTACAATACCATGAAGTCAAAATTAACGTAATCTGGAAATCTCCTCAAGAAATTACGGGAGATTATAATGCTAAAGGAACTGAAGCCGGAGCAGTAGGAAACCTTCCTCAAGCTTCTTCTGCTTCTCTCTACATTGATTATATTTACCTAGACACTGATGAACGTCGCCGTTTTGCCCAACAGAGTCATGAATATCTCATTGAACAAGTCCAGTTTAATCAAGATGTAGGAATCAGCTCGGCATCTAGGCGTATTGACCTAACGTTTAATCACCCTGTAAAAGAACTTCTGTGGGTTGTACAACCTACTTGCTACACTAACTGCAAGGCAGATCTAACCAACTACAGACAATCTACCGCACCAGATCGCCTGACTCCATTTGTGTATGATAAGGAAGCTGTATTCGAACAGCATCTACAAATTAACGGCCAAGATCGTCTAGAGAGACGTTATGGTGACTACTTCAATAAAGTTCAACCTTATCAACATCACACTGGTATTCCTGCTGGACCTGGTGTATACATGTACTCTTTTGCTGTAAAGCCTGAAGAACATCAACCTTCCGGAACCTGTAACTTTTCTCGCATTGATACGGCTACTCTAGTTCTGACCATGGACGGAGATGTAAAAGTTGATCAAGGAGAAGGAGATGTGTGGAATGTGCGCGTGTATGCGATCAACTATAACGTTCTGCGTATTATGTCCGGTATGGGCGGATTAGCGTTCTCCAATTAAGCGTCCGGGAATCAAAATTTTTTTTTACAGAGCATACTAAAATGCCCTCTAAAACTCTCAAACGAGGAACTAGAAGACAAGTGTGGAACGGCAAAGCTGAAATGACTGCTGGTGGATTAAAAAAAGAAGACCTTATCAAAAACACGAGAGGACGTATTGTTTCTGTAAAGAAATGTCAGACTATGAAAAAGACCTATAAGGGATCAGATTCTGAGGAAGAACCTGAGACTAACGAGCCTCAACCCAAGGAACCCAAGAAGTCTACAGGAGGATTCTGGAATTTATTTGAATAATATAAATGAAGCAGAAACTTATTTTTATTACTGGGAATGCTAATAAGCTCAGAGAAGTTCGACAAATTTTAGGTGATGATTTTTGTGTAATTAATGTGAATGTAGATCTTCCAGAAATTCAAAGTACAAGTGTTGAAGAAGTAATTTCTGAAAAAATCAAAGAAGCTGAAAAGGTTTTTTCAAGAAAAGATGTTGTTCAGCATATACGAAAACAATTTGAAGAACAAGGTGAAAAATTAAAAAATTCATCTGATTTCACAGTTGTATGTGAAGATACTGGATTTCATATTGATTCATTAAATGTAGGAGAAAAAGCTGAGAAAGGTGATCATATGTTTCCGGGAGCTCTAATTAAATTTTATTTACAAGCGATGGGAGCAGAAGGAATTATTAAACAATGTAAAGGTTCTGATGCTAGACTAACTTGTTATATCGGAATCCTCAAACACGGTGAAATTAAGAAACCAATTTCAGCAGTTGTAGAAGGATCAATTGCTAAAAAGTTTGTTGCTGGAGGATTTGGATTTGATCCTTGTTTTGTTCCAGAAGGAAAGAAACAACCGTACAGTCAATTATCTGCTGAAGAAAAAAATGAGATTTCTCATAGAGCACTAGCTTTTAGAAAATTAAAAGAGTATCTGAAATAATGACTTTAAGCACATTCTCACAAGAACTATAAAATGTATTCGGTGGAAGCAAAGACTGTTCAGACCGGTGCTGTCAGGACTCTAGTTGAAGCTCTGAAATCTATTTTGGTTGAAATGTCTTTATTGTTCGACAAAGATGGAATCAAGATGATTGCTATGGATAATACACGTACAGTACTTGTTCATCTCCGTCTACACGCAGATAAGTTTGAAAAGTATGACTATAATCATAGTTCTCCCAAATTCATTATTGGAGTGAACACAGATCATCTGTACCGTATTGTACGTACAGCTACGAATGATGATATTCTTTCTTTTTATATTGAAAAAGATGATCCTAATTCGCTAGGTATTATTATGGAAAATTCCGAGAAGAAACAGATTCACAAGTATAAACTCAACTTGCTAGACCGTGATGAACCTGATCTTCAACTTCCTGATACTGAGTTTTCCACCCGAATTACGATGCCTTCAACTGACTTCCAAAAAATCTGTCGTGATATGACTCTGTTATCCGCAAAAACTATTGAGATTACTAATGTAGGTAATTCTCTATCTTTTACCTGCAAAGGACATTTTGCTTCTAGATCAACAACTATGGGAGATAATGATTTCAATATTCAGAAGAAAACATCTGAAATCATTAGTGAACACTTTTCTTTGCCTCATTTGGTTCTGTTTACTAAGTGTACAAATCTTTGTAACAATGTAGAAATTCATGTAAAAAATGGATGGTTTCTGATGATCAGGTACGTTGTAGCAAACCTAGGCGAAATTAAACTATGTTTGATGCCTTGTTCTACCTAATCAGTCCATTTGAATACACTTTTTAACCAGATTACTAATACAGCAGATACTAAAACGTTTATAGCACCAGAACTCATATCTTCATATGTTTCATCGTAATTCGATTTGAACATATGATCAATAAAATCTGGAGCAAAATTCTTTGTTGGATCTTTGTGATGTCTTCCATGCGTCTCAGATTTCAGCCAAGAATATTGAATCATATGATAGGTTGTATACGTCAACGACAACAAAAGAATCACACTAAAAGGTATGACCCAATCACCGGTAATCCATTGAAATAGCAGAGGAAATAACATAAAGTATCCGAGTTCCAGAATACCTTCAAGAGGTAAAGCTAACCAACGTGGTAAACAAGCATCATGATGCAACCAAAAATGAAAGTTTAACCAGTGATCATTTGGCAACAAATGTAACAATCGATGCGAAAAATAATAGTTGAATGCCATTAGAGATCCACCAACAAGACATGTTGGCCATGGACGATCTGGATATACAACTGCAATTGTACATAACGCAAAAGTTAGAATCGCATAACCATAATTATCTAGTAAAATCATCTGTTATTTGTTTCCTTCGATTAAATAATGTTCATTATAGTCTTAGCATTGTTCATATTGCTGTTTAATCCGTGCTTATACTCTTGCGTAACATGGAATTATTCATTGATGGCTTTTATGGGCCTTTTGGGATACACTAACATAATTGCCTTTACTGTTGTGTTTCTAGTCTATATGATTCTTCCTTCTTCAATAGTAAAAGAGATCCTGCTGTATTTCAAGGATAGAATACGTGAAATTTTTAAGACTAGAATAACTGAAACAGAGTCCAATATTAGAAAAACATTTCAATTAAACGTCCAATCTCCTATTCCCCCGAAATCAATCAATATTTGGCATCCACATGGTATTTCTGGAGTTACTCCAGTAATTCATAATGGGTATCGTATAACAAGTCCTGAGTACAAGCCTACTAAAGGTGTTGTACACTACGGATACTTTATGCTTCCATTTATCAAAGACATTATTCCTTTATTGAACGCCATACCTTCTGATGAATACAGTATTCGTGATACTCTGCAAACAGAATCTATTTCTATTACCCTTGGAGGTGTAGATGAAATGAGAAGAAGTTCTCCTAAAGATCTTCAACTAGTTGTCAGAAAACGACGAGGTATTTTTAAGATAGCTCTGGAAATGGGTGTACCTATAGTTCCTATACTAACATACGGTGAACAAGAAATATTCCCAGAATCAGATCTTGGAATCTTAAAAATGTACAATGAATTAATGTACGAATGGTTCCGATTTCGTCTTCCATTCCCAACATTGAACTCTGTGATCAATTGGACTCGATTATCGCAAACAGCTTTGGAACCTATTATTTCATATACGGGTAAACCTATACGAACAAAAAAGATTCCCAATCCTACAGAACGACAAATCAAAAAGCTCAGAGATCTTTATATTCAAAGACTCCGAGACTTATTTGATGAAACTAGTCCTCCCGGATATACCATGACTATTTTGTAGATCTTGATTGATGCGGTGTATACACTACATCATCTGTGACCTTGAAGTAAGTCAGGTTCTGGTTCAGAAACTTTTTATCATTGATTTTTGTAGATGTGTTCCACAGTTTAATGATGTGAAACTGTCCCTTGGGAGAAATTGAAATTCCCGCAAGAGAATCTTTGTGTTGAATCAGAAGTTCTTCCGTGATACAATGAACCATCAGATCCACAAACGTGGTATGTGATTGTTCAGCATCGATCTTCTTAGACCAAGAACCGCCTCCTCGATGTTCTTCAGCTTCCCACAAAGGTTTGAAGCCTTTGCGCATAAAGAAGTACATTCCAGATTCCCAAGCTTCCTTGGGAATACTGTCAATGACAGACCAGAATTGTACAGGTGTCGTAAAGGGAGCTATTTCAATGTAACTTTTCAGAGAATAGTCACGATTTTCGGGGTCATGATACCACAAAACCCAAGTTGTCTTGAGTTTGGTGGTTTCGGTAGACTCCATTTTGTTATAATTGTTCAGGGTTACTTTAAAACGAATTCGTTTTGATACTGATAGAGTAAACAAAAAAATGGAGTTCACAAGCGCTTTGATGTATTCTATGCGGTTTGTCCAGAAGATTGATCTTCCGGATATTATTAAGCAAAATATATCCAAGCTCAGATTGGTTCAGGCTGCCTACAGACCTGGACGATTTGTGCGGAAGGTTCAAGATTCAAACTGGAGAGAAAAGGTTCTCGTAGACTACGTTCGACGAGTCCGAGAAGTCGAAGATCCAGATTATGATCAGATATTCTCAATCCTGAACAAGGTTGCTAAGCCTACTTTAGACGCTCTGTCTACGGAAGCCATAGCTATACTTGCTAAGCGAGATAAGGAATTTCGTCTACGAGTAACCACCTTGTTGTTTGACAAGGCTATTCGTGGATCGTTTTATGCTGGGATTATGGCAGAGTTTGCTTTGAAGCTGAATTCTGTTATCCCTGAAGTATCTGAAGACTTGGAAGCGAATGCTTCTATGTTTGGAACTTTGTACGATATGTCAGGAACACTGACATTTCCTCGTGCAGACGAAGAAGGATTTGAAGATAAGATTGTGGCGTGGTCAAAGCAAAAAGATGTCCGTCGTGGATATTCCCGATTTCTGACTCATCTCTACATCGTGGAACTTGTTCCTGGAAAGATTCTGCACGAATCAATGCAAAAGGTTCTGGGAGATCTGGAAGATACTGTTGTACAAGCCAAGACTGAAAAGTCTGAGGAGAATGTTACACAGTATGCTGACTTTCTCTTCGAAATTGCCAAGCTTCTTCCAAAGACAGCTGTGGAACTTCGAGGATTGATTCAGTCAAGAGTCAATGCTGTTCTGAAACGACCTCGTGCTGAACTTCCAAGCTTGAATATGCGATCCAGGTTTAAACTTGAGGACACATTCAAGTGCGTACAGGCTTCTTAAGGCAACGCGTTCAGAGAATTCGAACATTTTCAGTTTAGTAGACAAATGGCTCTACCCAGTGCAGCAGTTCTTTTAAAAGTTACTGAAGTTGCAATCAAGGAAGACAAACCTGTCTTTTTTGATTACTATCGCGATTCTTGCGAAAAGAAATGTTGTATTGGCGTACAAGACAAGATTAAGTACCTTGTAAAGTCCAATGATGAGTACACGTCTACTATCCAGCAAGTATTCAAGTGCGAAACCTGTTTCATTGTGATGACTGAAAATTCTTTGTACGTTGTAGATGCTTCCATTCCCGTGAAGAGAGTAAATCCGCCTACAGAAGACAAGAGTTCTTAAGAGAATGAGTTCCCAAGAAGGTCCTGAATTAGAATTTCCTTGTCCGCATTATATCTTGTATGAACCCTTGAATGATACAGAAACAATCAAGTTTGTTGAACGCTACAAAGAAAAGTTTAGAGATCGTATTGAAGTCGAAGAGATAGATGCGTGTATCCTTTACTCATCGGATATGTTTTCCCAACGATTTTCATCATGGATTTCAGAAATTCCTAAACAGACCGGAAACTTACGTATTATGATTGTATGGCATGCAGAATTTTTAACTTCCGCATGTCAACAAATGTTGAGACGACAATTAGAGCAAAGATCATTTAGAAATAGAGTATGGTTTCACGTAGAAAATCCATCAGGAATTCAGAGTGCTATTGTAAGCCGTTGTATTACAAAACGGATGCCAACCATAATAAAGACACCAGAATATACAAAGGAATGATCCGTCTCTTCACTGATGGAGCATGTAAATCAAATGGTAAGCGTGGGGCACAGGGGTCCTATGCTTATTATTTTCCGGAAAATCCTGAATGGTCAGGTGCTTTCCGCATTCCTGAAACAGATTCTCAAACAAATAATCGTGGAGAACTTCTTGCTATTCATGCTGGTGTACAAAAAGCCTTGGAAATGACAGACGCATCACAAGCTGAACTCCATATCTTTACTGATTCGACATATTCACGAGACTGTTTAACAAAATGGATCCCAGGTTGGTTGAAAACACAATGGAAAACTGCAGCAGGAAAGGATGTTACTCATCGTGATCTCATTGAAGAAACTGCTATGCTTCTGACAAAATTTAAACGTCATCAAATTTCGTATGTACGAGCTCATACGGGTGGCCAAGATGACTTATCTAAGAATAATGACATTGTAGACAAGATGGCTGTACACGTCTTGATTCCTGAAGAAGTAAAGGTAATTTCTACTACTGAATCTCTCTTTCCGGGAATGGACTTTAAAATGATGGGTCCGCCAATAGATCAAGATGTGATCACAAAATGGTGTCTAGAAAACTTAGATAAATTGGATCCTAAACATCTGGAAACAGCCTTATTTATGGCATTCCAAAAAACAGTTCACAAAATGGGGTATCACGTAGAAAGCCAATTAATTAATAAGAAAAAAGTTGCTCGTCTCACGTCTAAAACGAATATTGTAGAAGGTACTACTATAATTAAGAAAGAATGAGTGTCTATCACTTTTGGTCTAAAACATGTCCGCCATGTCAGAGACTGAAACCAGTATTCGCTGACTTGAAAGAGGATCATCCTAGAGTCTCGTGGATTTCTGTAGACATTCATGACGACCCAGAAAAACTTCGAGAAAAGTTTGGAGTTACACAAGTTCCAACTCTAGTCTGTGTTACACCAACTGGTGTACACAAACATACAGGCGGAGATGCTATTGGATATTTTAGATTAATGCAGGTGTTCAAATAATGGCTACGCATTAATTTTTTCAGTCACTAGCTGACCGTTTTTATATGCTTCACACACAAATTCATCACCTTCTTCAGATTGATCTTTTGAACATTGGGCACCTGTACGAGGTACCAATTTTTGAAAGACTGTACTTTGCTTAGATCCATCCCAACCTGGTCCAGATAACATGTTCTCACGATTACCCATTCCAGAATTTGAGTTTGCTTCTCCTAATCCTTTAGTATTTTGGAATGGTGTTAACCACCATGCTGTTCCTTTAATAATTGCGTATCCAATACCACCCCACGCAGCACCTTGAAGTATGGCAAGTGCTCGATATGACGCAGAGTCTACATAATACTGCGAACAACCTGAAGAATAGAATAATCCTATTTGAATCACAAGAAGTAAAGGGGCTGAAACAAGTATAGAAGTATTTACTGCTAGATCACGCTGTATAAGTGCCCAAATCAGATAATATGTCAGTACAGTTGTTGAAGCTACTAAGTTCATTGGCATAGCACGATTTTCAAAGCCTTCAAGACCAGGAATCATACACCATCCCGTACCAGGTTGTTCTGGTCCTGTTGTAGCCCATGAACTATGTCCAAACGGTAATCCAAAAACCCAATTCATTGCTACACTCAGAAGCCCAAACAAACTAGCAATGGAATAACGAAAATCTTGCCCAATCATATCAGCAACAAATCCAAACGTAATCAATCCAAACGGAATAAAGTTAACCACAGCAAACAAGAACGCAGAAATACCTACCCAGACACCTGATCCATATCCATACACGAAATATCCGTAACCTGCTACAACAACAAGTGCTACAACAACTAATGTAGTCAGAATTACTCCTACATAATCCCATGTATTCCAATTCTTAGGATCATTTTCTGACATTCTTATTTATATGTGAGACTTTTCAGAACAAAGTCCTGCTTCTAAACAAATGAGTATCTTCTCTTCACAGACAACTTGGACCGGAATGTGTGCCGGTGCTAATCAGAGTCCTATCCATCTTTCTCAAGGGTCCGCAAAACCATGTAAAGGAACCTGTGACTTAAAAGTGGATTCTACGAGTGTTACAACCGCTGAGCTTCGTAACTCTGATGAAGGATTGATCTTACTTGCTGGATCTCTTGGTTCATGTACATATAATAATATTTCCTACAATTGCCAAGCATTAATAATTAATCATCCCAGCAATCATACTATCGAAAAAAATTCTCAGGCAGATGGTGAAGTTGTAGCTTATTTTAGATCCGCACAAGATGACGTATTACAAGTCTGTGTACAATTTTACGTGAATTCTTCTCCCGGACCATCTATAGATTTTTTTAAACAGATTGTTCCTTATGCGGGAACTTTAGTTAACTTAACTGGATGGTCGTTACAGCAAATGATTCCCGATGATGGATCTTATTACATGTACGATGGATCAACAATGGTTCCTCCGTGCCGTCCTGCTGAAACAATTGTTTTTAAGTCTTCTATAAATATTGATCAGACAGATTTTGCTCTACTAGTAAAAAATACTCAAGCAGGTTCTCGTTCTATTCAAGCTCTGGGAAGTCGAGAAATTTTTTATAACGATGGAGCTGATACGGGATTCTTACCTCACGATAACAAAACCTATCTAGTTATGAAACCATTGAAACCTCAGAAACAGAAAAAGCCTGAAATTTCTCGAGTCGACTTAAAAACTACATCAGCAAGAGAAGCGGCCAAAGAGCCAGGTACAGTATCAAAGGTTGCTAAACATGTGAATGATAATTGGGATGCTTACATCGAAGGGTTCTTTTTTGTTTTTTTCACGGGTCTAGTTATACTTGGTCTGAGATACATGTATCCAAAAGTTAATATCTTATCCGGAGTCTACGACTGGGTCAAAAATACTACAGGAAAAAAAGCAACTCTAGTGGCTAAGCCTGTGTCCAATACTCTTCCTCCTCAACAGTAGAGCCACTTTCAGTTGACTCAATGTCTGCCTTTCGAAGATTCATCTGATACTCGTCTTCACGAATACGACGTCTGATCTTAGACTGAAGTTTGTCTTTCCACTTCTTGGTGTCTCCAGGAGCAGTTTGCCACTTGTCTTTGGTAAACAAAGTCCAGTGAGTTCCGCCATTTTGTACATGCTGTTCCCATACATCCCGTTCCTTACGCTTCTCGTAGTAACTACGAGTTACTGCTCTCCAATCAATAGAAGAAGACCAACGTCTTCCGTTCAAATAGAACTGAGTGACCCAGTTCTTGTAGTCGTTCTGGTCCATGACACCGATGTACGGTTCATAGCTAGGAGCAGCCATTCTTTTTATTAATCACTGAAAAAGAGAACACAAATCCGTTTTTGATTATTGAAAACGGAACTTAACTGGTTGATGATAAAATATACAATGGTCTCTGGAATCGCTGTAGAATCTTCTGGTATTCTAAAAGAATTGTCTGTTCCCATCAAGACTCCTGATGTTCTTTCTTGGTTGAGAAAGAAGTTCAAGAAACCGGGTATGCAATTTCAAGGAAAAATTCAAGATCCAGGAAATCCAGAACGATGGTTATCTGTATTTGCATGTCCAACTGATGATGATGAAGATATTAATCCACACATTCTGCCACCTCCTCTTGAAGATGAAACGTATACTGGAACTATAGTTGTTCTTGCTGTTGGATCCGATCAAGATGATTATGAAAAAGATGCGGCCGAATATCTAAATATCAAGACTGAAGAATATGAAACGTTGTACGCAATGTGGCAAGTTGAAGAATTGGAAGAAGAAGAATCAGATGAAGAATCAGTAGAAGAAGTTGTTCATCGAACTGTTAATCCCGTAATAGTTCAAACTAAAAATGTCTTTGTTGACCATCCGTTTCGAGAAAAAGTTGTTTCAAACTTTAAAGAAGTTATTGATATTCCAGTAGAAGAAGAAATCTTGAAAGCTGTAGTTGATTATTCTAAGACTAATGGTATTGATGTAGACTGGAATAACAAAGTGTTTTGGAACACGTATCGCAGTAAAGCAGTAACAGTTTATCGAAATATTGATCTTTGGAAAGATCGTCTTCTTGATGGATTTGATATCCGAACCTTTGTCAGAATGTCTGCCCAAGATGCTTGCCCTGAGCGATGGCTTGATACATATGAGAAGACTGCTGAAAAGGATAAGAAGTTGTACTCGAAGTCGATGACAGCTTCTATCATGATGTTCTGCTCTCGTTGCAAAAAGACGACCGGATGCGAATATTATCAGCTACAAACACGTTCTGCAGATGAACCTATGACTACCTTTGTTACATGTCTGGAATGTGATAAGAAATGGAAGTTTTAGACTACACGTATGGTAACTCGCGATTCTGGTTCTACAGGGGATGGTACATGCGTCTGGCCTCTAAAAACATCAATTTTATGTAGACCATTAACTTCTGTAGGTAATGCAATTCCTTGTGTTCCTTTAAACTTTTGATTGAATTCATCAATAATTTCTTGGGGACAGTTAGGAGTAGTTTCTGCCATACGTTCCATTGTTTCACGAACATGACACAAAATAGTTTCAGCACTTGTTCGTTCATCTCGTGGTAAACTTAATTCAATAGATATTTTAGAAGAGATTTTTGCATAGTTTAAGTGAGCGATACGATGAGCTTCTGATCGTTTAGCATACGCAAAAAATCCTCCTAAAGTATTCAAGATTCCGACACTGATAGAAACAAGTCCAATTGCGATTGACGATGCCGGCGATGTTCCGCCAAATAAAGTATCAGAACCAACTGATGCTGTTCCGGCTAATGTAGACAAAACAATAACCGGAACTTGAATAAACGTATTATACCGAGAAAGAAGAATTTCAGCACGAGTATGTAACCACGCAAGACCTCTACATCGTTCTCCTTCTTGTGCTAGAATATCTTCTAATTGAGTAGACCATTCAATAATTATTTCATCATTCTTTTCTGACATTTATAAATCTATGATAAAAACAATGGTGTGGGTCTACGATGATCCTGTAAAAGATCCGTACGAAAAGAAGATGTACAAAATTCTTTTTAAACTCTTTCGCAATAAAGATGTTGCTCATCGAGGTGCTCGTAACTTAGGCTTATTCAAGTTTATGTCGCACAATAAATTTGAGTCGCCGTCAGAATTGAGACGCAATATTCTTTTAAATGATAAACCCTTATTTAAACCTGGTGATGCTAAAGCCGTCTGGGAATTTTTCAGGCAAAAAGGTGGTGCTCTGACTAAAGACCAGTTACGTCAAATTAACGAAGATGCATTGAAACAGTTAGCCGAACAAGAACCTGTTCAACAAGAACCACAACAAGAGCCACAACAAGAAGGATCCTATCAAAACGCAGAACCGTCTACTGAAGAACCTACTGAAGAAGCTGCTCAAGCAGAAGATACTTCAGGATCAGCGTATGATGCTATTGTTAATCGGTGGTTGAAATTTTGGTTTGCATTAACACCCACATTCCTACAAGATCCAATTAATATGATTAGTCCATTTTTGTATCCTTTGAAAACGTTAGAATCTATTCCAGTATATGGTGACACTTTAGCATTGGCAGTTGATGTTGTTGCCCAGATGAATAAAAATGCATCAAAAATGGCTCAGATGTACACACCAATAATGATGGGATTTCTTCCAATTCCCGAAGCATCTACAGTAGGTATTGTAGTTGGCTATATGATTTCTACGATATTCATCTTTTTTAATATGATTATTTTTACAACTCGTCATCATTTTGGTGAAGCTTTTAAACAATCTTTGGCTCTCATTCCTTTCGTTGGAATGGCTCTTGAAAATTTTGCTGATTCTGGTGATGGATTATTAGGACGATACGGAAAAGCTCGTTTAAGAATTATTGATCAACTCAATGAATCTGGCATTTTTTCATGGTTAGGATGGTTGATTACCTATACCACAGTAGATCCTTTTTATCAAGGTGATCCTGAAGAAGATGCTGAATGGTTAAAAGGTATGGCCGGAAAACATTTTGAAGATGCTAAAGCATATAGTTCTGAATTGTACAACAATGTTCAGGAAAATTTAAACAATCCTGAAAAACGAGCTGAAACGATGGCAAGTCTAAAACAACGTGCTCAAGAACTTAAAGAACATGCTCTGCAAAGTGTAGAACAAGTAAAAAATACCCAAATAGCACAAACCGTAAAAGATTCAACATCTAAAGGTCTTGCTTCCCTAGAAGACGCTGTAGCCCCTCCTCCAGCATTATCACAACAATTCAGTCGTGATGTTGGCTTTTCAAAAGAAGGAACTGTGAAAAAATCAAGGAGAAAATTAAAATCCGTGGGAACAGTCCCACAAGCAGAAGAAGATCCGTCTGGTGGTAAACGATTTTCGAAGATTCGACGTCATAAAGCTAAATGGCGAACCCAGAAATTAAGGAGGTAATTCGCTCATGGGTACGTCTAGATGATGAAAACAGAACATTGGCTGTACGTCAAAAAGCTATCCGCGATGAAAAAAATAGACTGTCTCAAGAGATTCTAGAATTTATGAGATCTAATGAAGTTGATAATTTTAACTTGGAAGGAACTGGAATGGGAACAATTTCTAGATCTACAAGAACTTCTAAACCTCCTCTACGTCGTGATCAAATTAGAACTCAACTTCTTCTACAATTTTCTGATCAACCGCAAAGAGTTGCTGAAGCTCTGAGAGCAATTGAAGGTGTTTCTGAAGGTGATGATATGTCTATTGTAGGAACCAAAAAAGAACTACTTTCTCGCAGAATTCCCAGAACTATGACCGTTTAAGTTTTTTCAGAGCTTCGGATGCAGCTATTTGTTCTGCTTGTTTTTTTGTTGGTGCTGTTCCACAACCAAGAGTTTTTCCTCCTCCGATAACAGCCATTGTGTATCCATTCTCTTCAGAAATCATTTTGTACGTCGGAGTATATTTCTGTACAGCTTGACACCATTTCTGCAATTGATCTTTATAATTGGTATCATTTAGAAGAATTTTAGGGATATCAATATATCGTTCAATGAGACAGACAATGAATGAATACACAGTTTCAAATGAATACCCTGAATCTATCCACAAAGCACCAACAAATGCTTCCAAAATATCACCTAATTTTTTAGTATTTTGACGTCCTGCACAAGAATCTTCATTATGACGTGAAATAATATAAAATCGGTCCAATCCTATTTTTTGAGTGAGACATCCTAACATAGCATTACAAACAATTTCTTTACGCAAAGTAGTAAGAAATCCTTCTTGCTGTGTAGGAAACCGTTTAGAAAGATATGTTGAAACTGTGACACCCAATACTGAATCGCCGAGATGTTCTAATCTCTCGTAAGACGATTCAAATAAGTCTAGACAACCCGAAGGTTTTTCTGAAAGAATAGCTTTTTCTCCTGTAGGTGTTGTATAATCTGTTCTTCTGACATAAGAAGAATGAACCATTGCAGTCTGAAATACCGATAAATTTTTAGGTGTATACATACATTTATGTTTACTCAAGATGGTGTACACATCTTCTTGAGTAAACAGGACATTTTTAGCATTATACGGGTTATATTCCATTTGTAAAAAATCCAGAAGGATTTGAATGGATCCGTTTCTTACTAATCCCGGTGCGTCCAGGATATTCTCCAGTCTGTAACACGAGAACGTTGATCAGATGCTCGAACAATGAAGTTGAAGCAATCTGTTGGATCTAGTTCTTGTGTCGAGTTCCAATAGGAAACAATGTCAGTACGAAGATCAGTCTTTGATAGGTACCAAGAACCTTTCCATGATCCTGGAGGATCAACTTTGAATGTTGCTCCTTGATGCTGGAAATTCCGAACTGTTGCAAACTCAGGAGTCTTCATCAGATCTACGATCTGTGCCTCAAGACCCTTGCGAATCTCACGTTCATTTTGAACTTCACGGTTCTTCTGCTCAATGAGCGTCTGAACCCGCGAATACTCGCTAGCAAGTCTACGAAGATTGTCCATTCTTTTTTATGGAAAAAAAAGACTGTCAAAACAATCCGTTTTTTAATGTAGAGCATTCCATGTTTCCACCCACCCAAGAACAGCAGAATCTAGTTCTATCATAAGCTGTGGTAGACGTACAGTGTTTGCTGTCTGGAGTTCGTTAATCATACACTTAATGAGCCTAGAAGCTCCCTCCAAATTTTCCAGCAAGTACTGGTTCAGATTCTCCTTGTAGCCATAGTCTATTACTTCAACTTGAAGTTGTCGAGCTGTGATATAGCACATACATGTATTATACATGTCCATCTTTTGAAGATTTGGAACATATTCTTTAAAATCCGTTTCCAAAAACAAAAATTACTCTAGTTTCCCTTTATTCTTTTTGGTTGAATGCCCTACCCTGCGCATTTCAACTGTGATCGGGCTAGCCCCAACCTCCATAACTTTTTTCACTTCGTATGTCTACTCCGCGTATTTCTCATTATATCCCTCCTACGCCCCCTCCCGCGTATACCATAGTCACCTTGTGTGACTTCTGCTAGTTTCTACCTTTATTATTTTCACCTTTTCAGTCTTACTCACTTTTTATCTAACCTTGTTTCCCTCTTAAAATCCATCAACTCTAAGAATGCTGTGCACCTCCTCGCACAAACACTGTCGAATCACTATAATCTAAATGTTTTCCACGCATTTAGACTATATGTTCGTCCGTCGATTAATACCTTTGCAAAGGGTATCATCCTGAATCCTCTTTAAAAGCCCACGTCTGTTTTCAAACGCCTTATGTACATGTCCGCTACTCTATAATTAGTGCAGTGTTCGTGTTTTATCTCGTTTAAGCATATTCATGGACTCTTTCTAAGAATCCCAATAACTACTATTCTGTAAAAAAAGAATCCGTTTTTACATGCAGCCGCTGTATTCCCAATCGATCATGGCTCTGTTTTCCTCTTCGATGTATTTTCTTTTTGCTTGTGGGGAAAGTTTGTTGAAACGCTCTTCACGCCCAGCTTCCCACGCTTCCGCTTCCTTCTTCTTCTTGGCTTCTCTCGCTGCCTCACAGCGTTTGCTGCCTTGGTGTGTGGGCATGTCGCCTTTCTTCACGCGAAGCCCGCATGTACACATCTGTAGATCTGCCATGGTGTTACGGATACTATTTTCATAAGTAAACATTTCGTTTTACAACTTAAATCTACGTTTGAAATCTGCTAAAGAAGATTTAAGCGTCTTTTTATTCCAGAGTACCCATCTGGACAACGCACCAGGCGTATCTGGTTTATTCCAATGTTCGCCCATACCAGAATGACGTTTCAGATAGCGTTGTCTATGTACTTTTGCTGTCTTTTCACCTTCTTTTTTATTATAAATTAAAAAATCATTATATCCTTTCTGACCAAATGGTACCACTTTTTCTTTACCGTCTGGTTTTAAAAATACTGCGTCATATTTCTTCTCAGTTTTATGCGATGATTTGATTCTTAATAAACGCATTTTTCTTGTTTTCATTTCTTATATACTTCTTCCATATTTTTTGAAGGATAATTGTAGTATTTATAAACTTTTTCCAATCCCTTTCCCATATTTCAACTAAGTTATATCCCTTTTCTAGTATAATTTGTTTTTTTCGTAAAGTCTCGTCATACAACTGGCCAAACGTAGTTCCTGTTCTGGGATTTATTTTACCAGGATCGTAAAGTTCTGGATTTCCATGCCAGAAGTCTCCGTTAAATTCAAATATTGTATTTATATCCTTACCGAATCCATCTGCTTTATATCTTGTTCCTGTAATACAAAATTCTCCCATATATTTTGCGTGCTGTATTCTAGTAGAATAATGAATTTCCATAAGGTTTAGCCATTTTATACTCATAGATGAATGTTGATTAGAACAATTTTGACATCCCTTTCCATTTTTATGAACATAAGGAAGTATACTAAACTCTCCATGAATTTTACAAATAACATTTATTGGTCTGGAGCCACCTTTCCATACCACAGTTGAGTAATCATACTTGTCGCCGTATAATTTTATATATTCGGGTTGATAATCATCAAAAAACTTTAATTTAGCAACTCTTGAACGATCCCTGCCGCATAAGGGACAACCTTTACCACGCAAGTGATTATTTGGGCTTATATTAAATTCTCCATGTTTTTTACATATAACTATAACTTTTTTAGGAGCAGTCACGTATAATGTTTTAGAATAATCGTAAGTATTACCGTGAAGTTTGTTAGCTTTCGCAATGAATTCTTCTTTACATTTAGACTTAAGAAGTATATTCCTTTTATTTAATTCTCGTCCACATGTTCCACAACCATGTTTAAAATGATTGGATGGTAGTTGTGTAAACTCTCCATGTTTGTCACATACAATAGTAACCTTTGTACAAGAATTAATATATCGTGTTTTTGAATAATTAAATTTGTTCCCGTGTATTGCTATTGATTTTTTAATAAAGTCATACTCCATTCCACTACTCTAATACCTCTAAAATACTTTAAATAACAGCATCCCATTTCTTTTCAGGTCGATGCGATCTGCGCAAAGTTTTTAGACGCATTTATTTATCCTTATATATAAGATTTGAAATCCATGTTGGAAGTATTCCTATCAAAAAATCACTGGTATAACCACATTGATATACACCATTTGCCATTAAATATCCCTTATTTGAAAAAGCTTTTGCTAAACCAGCTTTCACAAAATCAGCATCAAGTTCACGGAAATTCTTGAAAAAAGCTCCAACAATAAAGAATTCAGAAACGATAATAAAGAGAAGAACAATCGTATTTGTCAATAGAAGATCAACAATATTCAATCCATAATAATATGCTAATCCGATTCCAGCAGATAAGAATCCAAATCCCACTAATTCACATGTTAGATATGTATTAAGTTTAATTCTTGAATTGGCCTCTACAGTATCGTCAAAAAAAGTAGTAACATCGGAATTTGATTTCAAAATATCAAAAGCAGTATTTACAGACTGTGTTAAATTTTGTGTAGAGTTTATAGAGTTTAATAATGCCACATCTAGAAATTCAGGCTGTACAATATCAAATAAATCAGAGATTACTGAATAAGATTGTAATGGAGCTACATATTCAAAGTAAAATATAGGTAGAAAAAATAGAAAGAAAGCGGTATGTACTAAAACTTCTACCCAAAACATCCTTATAACTATAATGGAAGATATACCTGTTATAGTTCCACAGGTTCCACCCGAGCCTGTTTATGCAAAAGCATTGATTAACGGATTTGGAGCAACAATAATTCTTTGGACATTTTGGATGCCGTTTATTATTGGATTTGCTAGGCCGTTAGTAAATGCTCAAATTAAAGGATTTGTATGTGAAATTGAACATCTTGCAGTTCGGTCTTCTGATAATTCAAATTGGTTATTTAATTATTTAATGGCACTTGTAGCATCAAATGTTATAACATATCAACAAATGGAGGAAATTTTAGCAACTCAAAATGGACCACCAATTGATAATACTGTGGCATTGAACGTCATACAACAAAATTCTCAAAAAAACATTGATGAAAATACATTAATTATTATTTTGTTTGTGGTGACTTATTTTTTAGTTATTATCTGTTGTGCTATAGGAATTTATAGTCTTTCTAGCTGGTTTTCAATTGATTTAGGTCCCTTGTACAAATTTAATGCTGTTATGGCTCTCATTATTATCGCAATTGAATCTATATTTTTTGGTGTAGTTGCTATGTCGTATATTCCATTCGATATTAATTTGATCATTGAACAATTACAATTTAAATTAGATTCATATTTATCTAATATTGGAAGTCAACAACTCATAGATCCAAACCTACCACCCATACCACCTATACCAAAACCAGCTTGTCAATTTCAGGCTGCACCTCTACAAGATTACTTTATTGGAGGATGGATTCAACCAACTACAAGTTTTGGAACTTTAGATGAAGCTCAGCAAAGATGTATTTTAAATTCACAATGTGTTGGTGTAACACAACCTGCAAATTATCTAGGATCTTATATTTTGACATCAACTCGTAATAAATATGTAGAACCTCCAGGATCGGCATACCATAATGCTGGTTCAACGTCTTGGCTCTTAAATGAGTGTAGATAATAAATGCATGAGTGGTGTGATGCTGTAGTAGAAATGTCAGATTGTGAACCTCATAATGCTAAACATATAAAAAAGATTTGTCATCATGTGTTTCGTTACATGTGTACACATAAATTCAAGGATGATCGAAAGTTTCGTGATCGTCGTGGTGTAGAATACGATGTATTCCTAGAATCTTTAGCTTCTTATCCTCCGGATATTGTACACGGTATTCTAGATTATCCTGGATTTCTAGAAAAGACTCATCAAGTTGCTCATAAACACAAGTCGAAAACGAATCGATCTAAAGATTAGGCTTATTATAATAAGAATGGGCGATACAATTATTGGTGTCCAATTTGGCATTGCCAACCCTGATGACATCCTTTCTAGGAGTGTTGTCGAAGTCAAGACTGATAAAACGTATCAAGGAGATGTACCTGCTGTAGGTGGTGTCTTTGATCCGAGATTTGGTGTTACTGAACAAGGTAAAGCATGTCCTACATGTAAGCAGACGCATCTGCTATGTCCCGGACATTTTGGACACATTCGTCTAGCTCGTCCTGTGTACCTCTATCAATTTATTGAAGTTATTCAAAAAGTATTGGCTGTAGTCTGTATTTCCTGTAGCAATCCTTATTTGCCCGATGATTATTTGGAAGATTTGGAAAAGACGTATAAAGGAACTCAACGTTTTAACGCTGTTCGTGAAGCAACTACTACTTACAAAGAACGTGATTTGAAAGAATCTTCGTCTTGTGGCCATTGTGGATCTCAACTCATCAAAAAAGTGGCACGTGCTGATGGAAATGTCACTGCCCTCCAAGCCGTAACCTACAAAGATGATTCTGAACCTTTTCGTCTACAACCTGAACTTGTTTTGAGATGTTTTCAACGTATTACTGATAGACATATTGATCTTATTGGATTTAATCCTAAATTTTCACGACCAGATTGGATGATGTGTACTGTTCTGGCTGTTCCTCCGCTGACCGTGCGTCCTTCTGTAGTAATGGAAGATAATCAGAGATCTGAAGATGATCTGACGCATAAGTTGATCGACATCATTCGCCAAAATAATGCTCTTCGTGACAAGATTGACAAGGGTGAATCTGGTGACATCATTAACAAGTTTACGGATCTGCTACAAATCCATGTAGCTACCTATGTAGATAACGATATCAAAGGCATGCCTCCGGCCGCTCAACGTTCTGGTCGTCCCCTGAAAACACTGAAAGCACGTTTTGGAGCAAAAGATGGACGTGTACGTGGAAATTTGATGGGTAAACGTGTAGATTTCTCAGCACGTTCTGTAATTACTCCTGATCCTAACATTGATGTGGATCAGTTAGGTGTTCCTGAAGAAATCGCAAGTAATCTAACTTTTCCTGAAATTGTAACTAAATTTAATCGTGATCGTCTACTATTGTATGTCCGTAATGGCCCTGAAAAATATCCAGGAGCTAAAACTGTAGAATTCAAAGCTGATGGACGTCGTATGCATCTAGGATTTCTAAATCGTGAAACTGTAGATCTCAAAGAAGGAGACATTGTACATCGTCATCTTGTAGATGATGACGTAGTTCTATTCAATCGTCAACCTTCTCTGCATAAAATGTCTATGATGTGTCATCGTATTCGTGTTCTACCTTATTCCACTTTCCGTCTGAACGTTTCTGCAACTAAACCGTATAATGCTGATTTTGATGGTGACGAAATGAATATGCACGTTCCTCAAAGTGTTACATCAGCTACTGAACTAAAAATGATCGCTTCTTTGCTTCGACAAATCATTTCTCCTCGTACATCTGAACCTATTATTCAATTGTTTCAAGATACGTTGACTGGTGTATTCCGTATTTCTGATGACTCAGTTGCTGTTCCTGAACATCTGGCAATGAATATGATGGCACGTATGAAACGTCCTCTAGAATCTTTTAAGAGAATGGACAAGCCTGTTTCAGGAAAAGATATTATTTCTACTGCATTTCCTCTCATCAATTTCAAAGCAGGATCTGTGGAAGTAAAAGATGGACGAGTCGTTTCAGGACGTCTTAACAAGGGTGCTTTCAGCAAAGCTTCCAAAGGTATTATTCACAATATCTTCAATGATTTTGGTCATGAACGTGCTGGTGAGTTCATCAACTCTGTACAAAATGTCGTAACTAAATTTAATTTGTTTTCTGGATTTTCAACTGGTCCTTCTGATTTGATTGCGAATGTGGAAACGGCAAAGACAATTGAAGGTGCTCTACAAAAAGGTAAAGAAGAAGTTGCTCGTATTCTGTCGGACATGCATTCAGGAAGATTCGTGAATAATGAAGGTAGGTCAAATGGTGAAGAACTAGAATTGCGTATTACAAGAGCATTAGGTGATATTAATACAACTATTGGCAATGAATCAATTAAAAGTTTGGATCCGCAAAATAGAATGCTTCAAATGACTTCTAAAGGTGCTGGATCAAAAGGTTCTGAACTAAACATTACTCAGATGATGGCTTTGCTAGGTCAACAGATTGTCGATGGTAAACGTATTCAGTACACTATGGACAATCGTACTCTGCCACATTTTGCTAAATTTGATGATGGTCCTGAATCTCGTGGATTCGTTGAAAATTCATTCATTTCAGGAATTCGTCCAACTGAATTCTTCTTTCACGCTATGGGTGGACGTGAAGGTCTGATTGATACAGCTGTAAAAACTTCCGATACTGGTTACATTCAACGTAAACTTGTGAAACTGATGGAAGATATTCACGTTGATCAAGATCATACTGTTCGTGATATTAACGGATGCATTGTTCAGTTCACGTATTCTGAAGATGGGATTGATTCAACATGTGTAGAAAATCATGATTGTGACTTGGCTGTATTAACTATGGAGCAGGTGTACGCTTCCTTTGCGTGTACTCGTGATGAGTATAAGGCAGTATGTACAGATGTGTCTGAAGACCCTCCAGATCTAATTGAACAAATTTTGGAAGATCGTCGTATTCTTGTTCATCATGTATTTCGTTACCAGAACAAGACTGAAATTCGCGGTCCTGTCCATCTTGTCCGATTGATTTCCAAGTATCGTAACCCGTATTCTGTAAAAACTGATCTGTCTCCTGAATATGTGGTCTCAGAACTAGAAAAACTATGTAAGACTCAGTTCATTCAATCAAATAAACTCTTTCATATTTTGTTACGATTCTTTCTTGCTCCACGCAAGTCTATTATCCTGTACAGACTATCAAAAGAACTATTTGATGAACTTGTATCTGAAATCAAGTATAAGTATATTCAGTCTCTAGTTCATCCCGGTGAGATGGTAGGTCCTTTGGCCGCTCAATCTATTGGCGAACCTACTACCCAACTTACATTGAATACTTTCCACACTGCAGGTACTACGAAAGCAAATGCTACTCAAGGTGTTCCTCGTATTCGTGAACTTTTGGATGTATCTGAAAATCCTAAGAATCCTTCAAATGTAATTTATCTTAAACCTGAACTTTCTTTGTCCCAAGCTAATGCTCTGAGTGCTATGAAGATGATCCAGAAAACTACTTTGCGAGATATCACAAAATCTGTTCGTATTTATTATGATCCTAATCCTGTATCATCAGATACTGCAGTTCAAGAAGATCGTGAAATCCTAAAAGATTTTGAAAAGTTTTCATTGACTCAGAGTACATGTGTATCTCCATGGATTATGCGTTTGGAACTAGATGATCAGAAAATCGCAGAACGTCGTGTAATTGATATGACATTGATCCAATCTCGTATTGAAAATAATAAAGTTTTGAAAGTATTCGATTGTGTACATTCTGATGTGAATGCTCAAAAACTTGTTCTCCGAATTACATTTGGTATTGATGTTATCAAAAACGCCTTGTCACTCAGATTTGTTGAAGATAAACTGCTTGACACTATTCTGACTGGAGTTGATGGAATTGGTCGTGTATTCCCTCGTGAAGTTAATGATGAATTGGTGTACGATGAAAAAGTTGGTGGTTACCGTCCTATGAAACAACATGTTTTGGACTCAGAAGGATCTAATTTATTGGAACTGTTTACTAAAGAAAATGTTGATGCTACTCGTACATTCTCTGATGTTATTCATGAAGTGCTTGACGTATTCGGTATCGAAACGGCTCGCATGACATTGTACGAAGAACTGATGAAAGTTTTCGTTACAGAATACATTAATTATCATCATGTATGTCTGCTTGTTGACGCAATGACTTATCATGGCCATTTTGTAGAAATTAATCGATTCGGTATGTCAAAACTGGATAACGGTGTTCTTGCTAAATCTTCTTTTGAACAGACGTCAAAGATCTTGTTTGAAGCTGCAGTCTCAGGAGAATTTGATACTATGCGTGGTGTTTCTGCCAACATTATGTTTGGACAAGTTCCTCCTTGTGGTACTGGATTTGTTGATATTCTTGTTGATGAATCAAGAATGCCTGAAGGTGATGATGAAGTTGATGTTTCTGAAGCTGATCTGAAACACGCGAATGAACTTGTACAATCACAAGAAGAGAAAGATAAAGCAGAAGGTGAATGTCGTCTAGAAGATATCGTGATGGCTTGGTAATTATTTAATAAATCTTATAAGATCGCCAATAACAAACATTCCTGTTAAACCATCACCATTTTTACGAAATAAAAATAATACAAGAAATACTCCTCCAATTACAAGTCCGGTATACAAGATAGGATTACTTGTATGAACTTGCATATACGGATACAACCAATATACAATCGCCCAAATACCACCTGCTAAAAAAAGAAGAGGAACAATAATATTGAGAACTTCCATTTACCATTTCTTAGAGTAAATTTTTACCTTAAGAAATGGGGTTTGATTATTTACGAAGATATGGAAATTGTACATAAAACTCTTCACGTTTTTGAATAGCCTCATCAAGTTTTTGCTGAATTGTCAACTTTTTTGATGATGTACCTTTCCATTTAATCTTCTCTGTTTTCAAATCGATACCAAATCTATCACCGTGAGCACCATTTGCTTTCACATACCAAATATGTGTTGGTATTTCTGTAATTCCTTCAGGAAGTGTAGCAGTTCTTGCTTTTGGTTTTTTATTTAAGTTCTGTTGTGATTGTGTAACAAGACGCAAATTCTCTTTGCGGTTATCTAGACCATCGCGATTAATATGATCAATTGACATTTTGGCGCCTTTTCCTGGAAACACAATATTATTCATAATAAAATTATGTAGGTAAATTAGTTTTGTCTCCCCATTTATTATTGTCTGAAGTGCTATGTAATGGCCATTTGAACTGCTATACCACTGTCTTGCCTTAACTCGTTCTAGATCATCTTTATCAATTTTAAACTTTACATGATTTCCTTTTGAAGTTAATGTTCCTTCAATATAATCATCAACTTCAGTATATACTATAGGAATGCCTTTTACTCCACCTCCAAGTTTTCTTTTTCTGCCTTCGTTCTCACCAGGAATATGAGTCATTGCTTGTGTCTCATATTGTTGGTTATTAGTTGTTTCCATTTTTATTGTATAAAAGTTAGTACCGTGTAAATCACTGGGCGGGAGCTTAGTTGGAATAAGCTAAACCGCCCATGCCAGACATCACACGAAGCACGTTGTAGTTCAGAGCGTACACACGAACCTGGGCAGTGTTGGTTCCCTGTACAGTGCTGACGGACACAGTGAGCTGTAGAGTGGCCTTGTCAATACGAGAAAAGTTGCACGTGCCAGAAGGCTGGTGTTCCTCGGGGCGTAGAGCGAAGGAGTACACGTTGATACCCGTGGAAGGAGTACGGGTGTGGTGCTGGTAAGGCTGTACGCGATCGAAGTAAGAACCTTCGCGATCCGTGAAACGATCCTGGCCGTTGAGCTGTAGCTTGCCAACTTCTACAGGGTTCTTGCCTTCGCAACGTACACCAGATGCCAGAATTACCTTGGCGAGCAGGTAGTTCACACCGGAATCGAAGGCATCTGCTGCACCGACAGAACCCTCACCACTTAGATCACCAGCGTAGGTTCCAACACCAGACGCATTTCCACCAAGCGGGCGACCACTTCCACCACTGGCTGCCGTTGCGGCATTGAGAACAGTCTGCGTAGAACCAGCAGAGCGACCTAGGAGAGACATAATCGTACCTTCCGTGGAGAAGTCATCGGAGTAGTTGAAAGGCTGCATGCCACCTACAGCGGATAGCCAAATGGGGTTAGAGCAATCTACGAAAGAATCACGCTGTACTACCCATAGAAGTTCCTTTACAGGGTGGTTAAAGTTGAGCTGGATCTTGTTGGAAGAAGAGGTAATAGACTCAGCACCAGTGTACTGTACCTGCTCGATGAGGTACTCGTGAGACTGCTGAGCGAAACGGCGACGCTCTTCCGTGTCTAGGTATACGTAGTCAACGTATAGAGAGCAGGCAGCCAGAGACTGGGCAGTGGGGCGTTTAGGCTCGAATGCAGCCTCAGCGTACACGCAGTTCTCCCAAGTCTCGAAGGTCACGTTGATACGCACTTCGTGGTACTGAAGAGCAATGAGAGGAATGGCAAGACCAGGGTTGCGGCAGAACCAGAACTGGAGGGGAATGTACAGGGTCTTGGCGGGGGTACCTGCACGAGTCTGGCAAGACTGGGTAATTTCAGTGGAAGAGCAGGTAGAATCTAGAGGCTCGCCGCCCTTGGTCTTCAGTAGCACTAGGTCGTGGGTGTTACCTACTAGGGAGTCTAGAGCAGTGATCTGACCAGCATCCGTGGTTAGCTGGGTCCAGATCTGCATCCAGTCACCATACTGACGATCAATACGCTGACCACCAATTTCAAGCTCTACCTGGTTGATCAGACGGTGACCAATGTAGCTCACCCAGCGGAAAGCATCGATGTTATTAAGCTGGGCACTCTGGTTAGTCAGATCGATCTGAGGAAGTACTACCTGTACATACGTGCGGAACATTAAGTCAGCGTTACGATTAATTACGGCAGTTACACGCTTGTTGAAGTCTGCCTGTCCATTAAAGGTCACTTCAATGGATTCCATGGCAAAGTTGGTATGGCGCTTGTAAAGAATCTTCCAGAAAGTAATTTGGGGATTACCGGAAATGTAGATATCCTGAGCACCATACGCTACTAACTGTAGAAGACCACCTGCCATTGTTTATGTCTTACAGCGAGAAAAAAATATGCACAAGAATTAATGTTCTGGTACTACCCGACGTCGAACCTTCTCGTGAATACTTTTTTGCGTTCTCTTGTTGTATTCGGAACTCTTGTCTTAAGTGGAGTTTCTTACTATAATGCGTATTGGGCTACCATTGTACACGATATTTTTTCCTTATCTTTAATGCCCCGTTGATCCAAAACCTCCAGATCCACGAGAATCAGGAGCGGGCGGAAGCTCATCAACTAGCTTGACACTTTCCCATGGCATCCAAGATTGTCGACACAATTGAAAATAACGAGTTCCATCTCCAATAAAAATATGATCAGAAGGTTCAATAACATCAACCTTTGCTTTCAGGGTTCCACGATAACCCATGTCAATCAATCCAATAGAATTAGAAAGTCTGAACGGCGAATTAGAAATAGATGAGCGAGGAACTAGGAGTAGCGGGTACGGATTACCATCGGAATCCGTTGCTGCGACTGTGATATCAAAATCAAAAGTTATCTGTTTAGACCATGGTCTAGATTGATTAATCATAGGAATATCAAATCCCGAATCAGTTGGTCTCCGAGAATTGATGAGGTTCTGAATGTGTACACGCATCTCGGGATTATCAGTTTTAATATGTAGCATTTATGCTATATATCTTGATCTGTTAAAATCTGTATGCTACCAAAAAACAGAGTACTGCAGAAGTTTGAATTACCAAAAGTTTCAAAGATTCGTACAGAGATAAACGTCCTAAAGAAAAGTTTAAGAGAACGAACAGTGGATTGAAATGTACCATAGATTCATGCGCGATCAACATAGCAGAGGTATACGCTAATCCGATAAAGTATGGATTATTGTGTGTCAACATTGCGGTAGCGCAAATAAGAAGAACTCCCATAAATTCTAAAAGTTCGGGAATCATTTGTTTAAAAGGTTCTTATTATTTTAGGTGTTCAAACCTTTCAATTAAAAATTCATGTTTTGGAGGTAGATTCGTATTTTTATCTATTGGAATAACTTCAAACTTTTTATCATCAAATAAATTTATGCCCTGTTTCATTCGTTCTTTTATCAGGGCTTCGTTGGTATATTTTTCAGAATTGTACTCTTGATGCGAAAAGTTCTTGATTTTATTAGAAATAAACTGTTCGTTACCAAAATAGGATAGATGCCATCCTCCTTGATTAAAAGCCACATTAAAAAATGACATTCTACATAATTCAAGATCTGGATGTTGTTTATAAAAAGAATAAGGAAACACTTTTGCTTTACACCAATTTCTATTGACAAGTGTAGTTAATCCGTAATAATAGAAGTCTTGTTTTAGGCAGTACAATGTATCCAACCCAGTTTCTTTTATACGTTCTAGAAGAATAGGATTAGGAATTTCATCTACATCAGACAGCAAGATAATATCTGAATCTTCTAACGAAGGAAACCCGCGAGAAATTGCTCGTCTTTGATGTTTCTCAAGATCCCATGCATTTTGAGATTCGGGCATGTCATCTACAATAATATGAATAATCTTATCGTGATATTTTGAAAACCGTTCTTTATTTTTTTGATACCAAAGATCTTTCGGCTTTCCAGAAAAGGTTCGTGTTGATTCGCATAGAATAAATCGATCAACGTAAGGATACAATACTTCTAACCGATAGTTTAACATATCAAGTTCATTGTAGAAAACAAATCCGTCTACAATCATTTAGTCTATAATGAACCGATCCGTGTAATCCGGAATATGATTAGTAACATCTGAAAATGATGGAGGCGAATACATCATTTGTACAATAAACCAACTGTCTCTTTGCTGAACATGATTCCACCATGTATCTATTGCAAAGGTTGTTTTTGGATAACGTTTGCGGAAAGGGATTATTCTTGGATCTATATTTTTTTTGTATAAGGCTAATCCCTCTTCATAATTCTGAAGAAGTCTTGTATAATAAGAAGAATTTACCAAATATGCTCCAGTTCCATAACATTTGGTTAATTTTAAAGAATCTTTATTATACAGAGGCCACATACCTCCTAAAACTATAGCATCGTAAGAAGTCATTTTTTCGTATAGGAGATCCCATTTCTCTTCTTTAAATACCATATCGTCTTCTAGGATCAGAACATTTTTCCATCCTAAGGAAATGGCCATTCTCAAGACAGCAATATGACTTTTTGTACATCCTATAGCACCTTCACGATCTCGGATCGCAGAAAATCTCTGGACATTCTGACAAGGAATCTTAGGCAATTCCTTCTCAATTTGTTGACGTCGATCAGTTCTATGATCTAAATTTATATACACAACTTGATCAATCATTAATTTCTACGAAGAAAATTTAAGGTATATGGTTTTATTACTTTTTCCGAAACTGTAGTTGATCCTTGAAAATAGAGTCCAGTTGTATCCATAGAAGGATCATTAAACCATTTTGATGGAAAATAAATTGGACGATTGGGATTCAGATAAGCACCCCACCATGAGAAACTAGAATTTGCACAGATACATCCTTTTGCTCGAGACATCAGTAATAGTGTGTCAACTTCAGATTCTTGAATAATAGGAATACCAGGAAATAAACTTGTGGCGTACGGAATATCATTTGTAAAAATCACGAAATTCTCTCCAGAATGTTTGTTAATACATTCTTTGTAATGCTGTTTCAAATCAACAAAATGAAAGGAGTTTCCAATATAATCTCCTCCTCGTACATGAATGAAAAATTTTCTTGAAATATCTGGATACTTTTGCAGTACAGATTCATCAAATGTTAATGAATCAATAAATTCTTGACGAACTGGATTCGTGTATTCCCATCTCTGAAAATATCCAATTAATTTTTGATTTCCAACTGTTCTATCAATCTTTGATTTCCAATCTTCATATGCTATTTTAGAATTCTCGTGAAGTGTACTACACGGTTTATTATCATAATATGGCTTCCATTTTGAAAATATAGTATCAAAATAGTTTTCTTTTGAATGTCCTCCGGGACTCTGCAAAGAATCAAGAAAAATATGATTTCCAGTTATTTGTCGGATATACAGCAAAAATGCTAATTGAAACATTTGGTTTCCAAGTCCTCCTTGTAAGTGAACGGTTATCCATTTGGGATTCATATTTAAAACATCATCCGTTCGATCATCTTTAATACTAGTCGCACCCTTTATATCCGAATAATCTGTTCGTTGAGATGCTAACGTAGGATATACTACAAACCAATTATCAGAACGCTGCAATTCGTGCCAGTATTGATCAATTGCATAAAAATCAGATTTATAATATTCTTTCTCTAACTTTTTTGAACCTTCTTCAAAATTAGCCAATAATGTTTGATAATACGATTGATCAACCAAATAAGCAGTTGTACAACAAGAATTGTAACAACGATACGTTTTATCAAATGATAGTGCTGTTCCCCCTAAAATAATCACATCGTATGGTCGGGAAACTAGATCTTCAAGTGCCGAGTAACTATTTAAATTAAAAACAGCATCATCTTCAACGACCAAATAATTCTTATATCCGGTTTTGATAGCAAGTTTCAAGACTTCAATGTGTGATTTTGAACAACCAAGATGTCCTCTTTTGGGTTCATAAATTGCATCAAATCTCTCTACCTTTTCTCCGAACACAGAAAGTTCCTTCTCAATTTGTTCCTTGCGATCTTTGCGGTGTTCTAAATTAATATAAAACACTTTCTCAATAAACTCAAACATTTGTTTATTATATTAGTTTTGATTCTAAAAATCCTTTCATAAAACAAACTTTAGGATGTAATAAATCTGAAGGACTATTCAACATATGAATAAATTGATTATTGATTTGAATTTGTCCATAACATGGTTTACCTTGATAGTTAAAATAATGATCTTGATATGGGTGGGGTCCGGCATTTGATATTTCTTTCCACGGAAACATCATATTAATACCATCGCGAAACCAGTAATCTTGTTTTTTAATATTAAGTTTTGAGATGAATGTGTACCAATTTTGTCCACCGGTATCAAAATGATCTGTTACTGTCCAATCCATATGATGATCTTTTACAAAGTCAAATTTATAGAAAGATAGCCATGGATGTAACGTCCAAGGGCCTTCAACTATATCGTGTTTTAATGAACCGGGAGTTTTATGAGTATCTGGTTCATTTATGTCACCCCACATACCATACTCATCAAGAAATGGGATTATTGAAAAGTCTTTAAACATAAACATATCTTGATCTAAAAAAGCAAAATATTTAGGTTGTCGTTGTTTAATAATATTATTGTAAACATAATTTAATTTTGTTCCAAGAATAGATGATCCATTATAATCTTTCATACATAGACTTTCTGGAATACTTAATAATTCTATATCTTCACTTGTACATAATATTGATAACTTCTTGCTTAGATCAGGATATTCGCCACAATTTGAATCTAATATGATTATCTTAAACGGATCCTTACAAAACTTACGGATTGTTTTAATTTGATATTCGGCACAAAAAAGGTTTGCATGAATAAGCAAATAAAACTCAATCATTTATCATATTGCTTTAAAGAATTACATATGTTTTTGACGTCACGTAGTACTCAGTATCCGAATATCCGGTTAATTGTGTCATCAAGCAAGGAATGATGATGTACCACTTATCTCTTCGCTGTAACGGGTTCCAAACACTATCTAGCGCACCTCCTATACGTGGAGTGTATGATGATTCTAGCATTTCAATACTCTTGTTAAATATATCTAAGAGAGTTTGATAATAATGTTGATTTACCAAATAAGCAGTAGAACAATGACATTTGCCTAATTTATATGTATGTGTATCATACTCTACAGCAGTTCCACCTAACATAATAACATCAAACTCTTGAGAAGCAAGTTTTTCTAGAAGAGCTGTACCCGTTTCAAATTTATTCCAAACAGCATCATCTTCAACGATAAGACAATTTTTCCATCCAGAGGAAATAGCTAATTCCATTGCGGCAGCATGACTTTTTGAACATCCAAGATGGCCTCGCTGAGGTTCGTACACTGCATTCAATCTGTGTACTTTTTCTCCAAACGGAGCCAGGACTTTCTCAATGTGTTCCCTACGATCCTTACGATGCTCCAAGTTAATGTAAACTACGTGTTCAATATAGTCAAACATTATTAGATTTGTAGGGTTGAATGTATAAATTACTTACTTAAAGTAATCAATCTTTAAAAACTAAAATGGAACAGTTAACTTTATTTACTCCAACTCACCCGATTGAACGAATTGGAAAAAATAATGATGGTGGATATGTTGTATGTAATTTACCAGGTGAATATGATCTGTTTATTAGCGGAGGTGTATCCGATGATATCAGCTTTGAACAACACTTTTTGAATAAACATTCTAATCTAAAATGTTATGCTTTTGATGGAACGATTCACTCTCTCCCGGTATCCGATACTAGAATTACATTTGTAAAGAAAAATCTAGGAAAGGAGACAGCTGAAACAACAAACTTGAAATCATATATGGATGGGTTTAACGATATATTTATGAAAATTGACATTGAAGGTCACGAGTTTAGATTATTTCCTGAATTAGAGAGTCATATGACAAAAATCAAACAACTGGTAGTTGAAATTCATAGTCCCGGTGATATTAAATTGCATCCAACATATTTTAAAGGTCTCCACGATATTGATCACCAGTTTATGTTCAGCATGTTTTCTATGATAAATAAAACACATACACTAGTACACGTCCATGCAAATAATGGATGTGAAAGTCATGTATACGATGGTATTGAACTTCCAAATGTATTCGAATGTACATTCATTAGAAATGAATATGTGACAGAAAAAAACGCTAACAAAACACCACTTCCACTAACTATTGATATGTGTAATATTCCAAGTAAGCGCGATTATTCTATTAATTCTTTTCCTTTTGTTAACTAATGATAATTGTAAGTGGTTATTATACAATTCCAAGTAAAAAACCAAAAGAATTTTATTATGAGCACATTCAGAGATTTTTTCGAAAATTGAGCTGGCAGAAAATTATCTTTTTTACCGATCAAGAGAATTATGATTCATTAAAAGTATTTGCAGGACCAAATGTTCGGTTTGTCTTACAAGATTTCAATGATCTACCTGTCTTCCAAGATTTTTCTGAAGAGTTTTGGAAAGAACAAATGAAATCAAATCCTGAACAATATCATACATGGCAACTAGGAGCTTTATGGGCATCTAAATCTTATTTTGTTCGCAGAGCATCTGAACTAGTAAATGATGACTGGCTTATTTGGGTAGATGCAGGATGTGTGCGAACAGAAGAATGGAACTTAAATAAATTTACACGCCGTAATACATTTTCTGAACCCGGAGTATACGTACAACTCTTAACCCAGTTACCATCTAAAAAATTTTTCGAATTTCCTGATGTATTTATAGCGGGTTCTCATATTTTGTTTCATAGATCAAAAATTGATTTCTATATAGAATCATATAAAGAAAATATTAATAAATATATTCAAAATAAAAAATGTATTATTAATGATCAATATGTTATAGCTTCAATGTGTAAAGATTCTTCATTTTTGAAGACAGTACCTTACAATATTTCATGTCCAGATAGATGGTTTTTCTTTTTTAGTATTATATAAATGTATAATATTTCCATTTGCGCAGTGTTTAAGAATGAATCTCATATTTTAGATGAATGGTTACAGCATTATATAGTAAGAGGAGTTGATCATTTTTATTTAGTAAATGATGATAGTTCAGATAACTTTATGGATGTATTAAACAATTATAGTGATAAGGTAACTCTTTTTCATAATGATATTCTGACAAAAAATGTAGGAAGACAAATATTAATTTATGAAAAATATTTTAGACATATTTTAAGTAGCTCGAAATGGATCGGAATTATAGATTTAGATGAGTTTTTATATAGTCCTTTAAATATACCTTTAAATACAATCCTAACCAAATATGATTGTTATTCACAAATACAAATAGACTGGTTGCAATTTGGTAGCAATGGACATATACGACAGCCTTCATCAGTTGTTTCTGGGTTTACTAAACGAGCTGTATTTGATACGTCAAAAACATATTATTCATATAAATGCCTTTTTAAAGGCAACTCATTACTCAGCTTTAATGTTCACAAAAATGAAGTTACAGGTGATACTATTCATTTAAAGTATGATGAATCGGTAGATCTTGTTATTAATCATTATTCAGTTCAATCCCTTGATTTTTTTATGAAAGTAAAATCAACTAGAGGAGATGTTAATAATTGGTTTGATCATCAAAAATTATTACGTAATAAAGAATATTTTGATAGATATGATACTAACCATGTAGAAGATTTAAAACTTTTAAATCAGATTAAATATACTCCAAAATTAAAAGACGGAGTAACTTTAGTAATTACATCTTGCAATAGACCTGGACTACTTGATAAAACTCTTCAGTCTTTTCTACAAAAAAATACGTATCCTATTTATGAAACTATACTTCTAGATGATTCAGGAGTTATAAGTTGTAATGATTCTGTGGTAGAGAAATATAAACAACTTAATATAACTAATCTATATAATAAGCAAAATCTAGGACAAACTGAAAGCATTGATAAGCTGTATTCTTATGTACAAACAAAATATATCTTTCACTGCGAAGAAGATTGGGAATTTTTACAGCCAAACTTTATTGAAAAATCTATAAAAGTATTTAATGATAATCCTGAAGAAAAGATCTATACAGTTTGGTTACGCCCTCATAATAGTACATCGGGACATCCTATTATAAAAGATAATCTTGGCAGAGGTTACTATGAAATGAAACGAGATTTTTCATATATAGATAAAGGTATTAAGTATACGTGGGGAGGTATAACGTTTAATCCTGGTCTTCGCAAAACGTTAGATTGTTTGAAGTTTCATCCATATGCGACAACATGTGAAAAGATGGAGAAAAATGGTAAAGAATATATTGGGGAATATACAATCAATAAAAAGTATGTAGAACAAGGCTATTACGCGATGATTTTAGATGATCCAGTAGGTCATGTTGATCATATTGGATGGAATCACCATATAAAACGTTTTTGGGATTAATCTTTATAATCTTTAACAAACAATGTCGCAAATGGATTAGCTTTTAGAAATCCCAATAAATCATCAACAATTACACCCTGATCTTTATCACTATAAATGATACACTTACTAAATAATTTGGGTAAACTATCAATATTTTTATTGGTCCACCAATCAATATGAAAGCTTAAAAGAAATGGGATTTTATTGTCTGTACAATAATGTACAACCTCATCAATTACAAACTCTTCTCCACCTTCTATATCTATTTTGATAAGTCCTATGTCAAGAGGATCTATATCGGATACCAACTCTGAAAGAACAATAGTATGGATGTAGTAATCGTCTTGTTTCGTTTGTTTAAACTTTATTTGGCTCATAGATTCATTTAACTCACATTTTCTAAAGTTATTAGAGCCAAATAAGAGTTGAGTTTTTTTATTAAAAAATGCATTATGTTTTATCGTAAAATTTGAACATTCTGATAGATTTAAATTATCTTCCAATGATTTTACAGATAATTTATCTGCTTCTACACAAATAACATGTTTAAAATGTTTGCATAGCCATATTGGTGTCATACCAATAAATGCACCAATGTCTAAACAGATCTTATCCTTATTTGCTACCCTTTTAAAACAAGCAAATGTTTCTGATTCCCAAGTAGCAAAACTAGCAATAAACCATTCTCTAAATTTATTAGTTTCACAAAGATCTTTAAACTTAAATAGAACACCTTCTTTCTCAAAGCTATCAATCATTTATAATAATAATACGTTATTTCTCCCAGGGGTTTGCATAAAGCATTCCTGAAATAAATCAGGACGCTGATATAAACATATTGTTAATATAGTTTCATCAAGTCCAAGTAATTTTTCACTTAAAGATTTATATATGATATCATCATAGAGTTTAAAAATTTCATCTAATTGTTCAACTGAACCTCCAAAAAATGGCCCTTTTACAATTCGATCTACGAATGAAACATTGCAATATTTATTCATACCCGTTCTAAGAAATCCATGAATTTCAGTATTATCAATATATCGTTGAGTCATTACCAAAAATTTAGAATACTTATCAAGTCTTGACTCAAAAGTTTTTAATACACTGATGTCATGTTCGCGTGTCATTCCACAATCTACCCAAAAAAACTTAGAAGATTTATGGGGATTGAGAATTGATGCTTCGCGAATACAATGTAGCTTATTCAGCTGTATTGGAATATAATGCTGTAGTTTTGCTTGGGGACTACTTTTTAACCAATGTGCTGTAGGTTGGTCATACCATTCTGGTGAAGTCCGAATATTTTCAATAGTTTGAAGGTAGGGCATTTTTGTAGAAAAATCAGAAAGTGGACTATACACAAATACACAATTTGAATACTTATCACACGTTTCTTTTATATTCAAGTCTCCAAATACTACAAATTTTAATCCAGTTGATAGTAATTCATTAAGCTGTTTTAGGTAGACATCGAATCCTCGCTTCCACGCATAATTGTTAGAGGTATTATCTAAATCTCCTCGTCTTATATCCCAAGCCGCAGTTACAAAAGTGTTCATTTATGATTATCTTTTTTAAATTTACTCAAATACTAGACGAGGAACAATATGCATAGCCTCCAATTCTTGTGTCCACAATTTCATTGCATAAGGAATTGTTTTTTGTTCGAATTCGGTGCGTACACCACACGTTCCGCATTCGTACAATGAAGCTTGTCGATTAACTACAGCCATCACTCCACAATTCTTACAGAATCCCGTACTAAAAGGATCCGAAACATCCATTAGGCGTTCCTTAGTAAACATGGCAGTACCATGTGACAACATACAATCACGTTCCATTTCTCCTACACGTAGACCACCATCACGTGCTCTACCTTCGCAAGGTTGACGAGTGAGAGAAACGATAGGACCTTTGGCACGAGAATTTCCCGTCCATACCGGCTTTCCATTTCTTCGTACATAAAACACATTTCCAGGAACTTCTAGACAATATACTTTTCCATTAAACGGAACCATGGTTTCACGTTGCCCATTCTGTTGCTTATGATGTCCGTGATTCATCATTGGATTGTTTTTATGTTGAATGATTGCCATCAACCATAGATTCTGTGTAGTAAACCCAGAATGATTGCCAATTGTATAAGGTGTTCCTGCTGGAGTATGAAGACGCTTATTTGCTGACCACCCAGCATGCAGACAAAGGCGTTGAATATCATTAGCTAGACGATCGGATGAAGTTGAGTATAACATTGTATTTCCATTGCTTCCAGTATGACCATCACTTAACATTAATCCTTCAATTAGAGTTCTACATTGTAACTGATTGAGTTCCCAGACCCAGTCCGGAAGATACTTATTTGTTGCTCCAACACTAAAAGGTCTCATGTAATTTCTCAATTGTCTATTGGAAATATCAAGTTTACAAGAATCTGGGTAAAAGTTGTAAGCAAAATTTAGTTTTGGAAGACATACATCGAGTGTTTGTTTTAGCCTATCTTTATTTGCTGCAAAGGACACTTTTGTAGTAGTACACCAACCGTCACCAATCCACATTCCAAAGAATTTCAACCACGATGTCATGTCTACAGAAACTGCAGGAAAATCTTCAAACGCAGGAAGAATAAACTGATAAGCTGTTGTATCCCATTCTCCATTTTTCTGGTATTTAACAGTTTTTCCAATAATATCTTGAGCTTCATGAAATCCATATGTCCATTCACGTTTACGTCCGTATGATTTAGCTACCCACATGCGATGATTAGGTGTAACTTTTAAGTCAACTTGTTGAGAATGAACTTCATACATTTCACCTTCATAATCGTATTCGAATGTTTGAATAGGGGTTGCATAGATAACTTTTCCTTCTTGAAGAGTTGCTACTTTATCTTCCAATGTAACTTCGTTAATTGGTTTCCATCCACTCGTGGTTAGAACATCGTGATCATCTGTCATACAATGTTTTTTGTCAGCAACCATATGTTTCAATCTCTGATAGAATGTAGGTCCCATAAAGATTTCTGCTTGCATTAGCTCTCCAGTCTGACCATTGTACAACAATTCATTGCCGTAAGAATGCATACCTAGTTTGAGCATATGTTCACGCAAATCTTCAATTTTCAGATGGGAATAAGGAGTTCCATCACCTAAGTTCCCTGTTTCCGTACAAACCTTGCCAAACATTGTTTCCATTAATTGAGCAATTGTCATACGAGAAGGTACAGCGTGAGGATTCATGATGATGTCAGGTCTCAATCCTGAAGCTGTAAACGGCATATCTTCTTCATTCAGAATAATTCCGCATGTACCTTTTTGTCCATGTCGGGAACTAACTTTGTCCCCAATTTCAGGAACACGTTCAGATACACAACGAACTTTAATGAATGGATATCCTTCAGAATTTTTGTCTTGCCAGACTCCATCTACACGAGCAGTTTCAGAACCTTTGTAGACTGTTGAAGAATCACGATACTTGTATCCATGTGGATCATGTTTCAAGTTCGTAACTTTTCCGATCAGAATATCATTTTCTTTAATGTATGCATGTTGTTTTGGCATACCAGATTCTTGTACAGCTTCATATGAAGAACTTTTGAATCCTTTTGTAGTTTCACGTTGCGGTCTAGAAAACTTCTCTTCTTTTCCGGAAGCTAGATTACGATGTTCTTCGTCTTTATAAATCGTATAATACAATGATCTGAACAGGCCTCTGTCCAAAGCACCTTTGTTCAAGATTACAGAATCTTCTTGGTTATACCCAGAATAGATACCGATAGCTACAATAGCATTATAACCAAACGGCATTTGTTCAGTTCCCAAGACACTCATCATCCGTGTCTCAACAAATGGACGCATCGGATTACACAAAATATAACCATTCTTATCTAGTCGTTTTGCGTAGTTCTTTGCATACAATCCCATAGCTTGTTTGCCCATAGCAGATTGATATGTGTTTCTGGGAGATTGGTTATGATCAGACATTGGAATTGTTGATGCCATATGACCCAAGATAAGCGTCGGATGAATTTCGCAATGAGTATGTTCAAGACCGAGTTCACGAGGAAACATTGCTACACGAATCGTATCAGATTCTGCCGCATCAACATATTCAATATTTGATTGAATCCATGCATTCCAATCTTTCTTTTCAGGAGGAGGCATAATCTGTCCTTGCTGTACACGAAATAGAGGACGAACAATACGTCCACCATCAGTTTCAATAGCAAATTCAGAATCCAAAATATTCCATACAATATTTGAATGAGGATGTAGAACGAATGTTCTCTTTGCTTCTTTGAGATAGTCGTATAGACTTTTAGGATCTTTTGTGTATCCTAGGATCACACCGTTTAGTGAAACGGGAATACCTTCATAAGGTTTTGAAGACGTAATCCATTCTAGTCGTTCTCTGAGATGATCCATAATAACTAGAGAAGGTGTATGTTGAGATACTGAAGTCAACATAGATAAAGATTTCACAATGCCTACTGAATGACCTTCTGGAGTTTCTACAGGACATACAAATCCAAATGATGTTCCATGAAGTTTTCGTGGAGCCAGAAGTTTTCCCGATTTTTCAACCGGAGTTTGAATCCTGCGAAGATGACTTAGAGTTGCTAGATAGGAAATTCTGTTGAGAACTTGTGAAACACCCATTTTTGTAGCAGTAGATCCAGTTCCAACACCTTGTACAGTAAAATTACCAGTAGCCAAAGCTTGTTTCAACTTTCCTTCAATAGTAGAAACTTTCAGAATCTTGTACAGATTATTTAAGTTCAGCACTTCAATTGGTCGTGGAGTTCCTTTTTTCCATGAATCATTATTGATTTCATGTACAAATTTACCGCGAATATCTTTACATACTTTTTGGAAAAGTTGACGGAACAAATGGGTTAACAAAGCACCAGTAGAAACTACACGTTTATTAGGATACGAATCTCTGTCATCTAGTGTAATTTTTCCTTGATTGGTTAGCATCAGTCTACGAATCATTGCTGAAATCAGAATAGCTTTTCTTGCTTCCAATACTTTCTGAGATGATTGATCTCCAGCCAGGCGAACATGAGGAAGCAGTTCTGTCTCCAATAGTTGACGAACGTATTCTTTCTTATCTTCTTGAGGTGTACTGTATTGCAGATGATGGCTCAGGTATTCTAGAGCATCATCACGAGTATAAACTTTGATATCGGCGCATTCAGAGAAAGAAGCCATCAGAGTATCGTATTGATCATGAGATCCCCAAACAAGTCGAGCAATTTCATAATCAGTTTCAATTCCCAGAGCACGAAATAGTACCATCAATGGCAAGTCTTCACGAAATCGTGGTAGACAAGCGTGTAGTGGATATCCGTACCCGTTAAATTTGGTTGAGAGTCTGATCTCCAATTTTTTAGGAGGCATTGTAAAGGATTCATGTAAAGATTTGAATTCTACAGAATAGTTATATTTGGTTGCAGTTTTCTTGCCTGTGAATACCATGATACGATTATCAGCTACCTTTTCTTGAGATAGAATTGTACGTTCAGAACCATGAATGATAAAGTAACCAAACGGATCTTGTGAACATTCGCCTAGTTCTTCAGGAGACAGGGGATAATCTTTCATGATACATAGTGAAGATCCCAGCATTACCGGAATCTTACCTAGTGAAATTCCTTCAAAGACTCGTACAGATTCTTCGAACAAACTTAGGTTGTGACCATGATAAGTTCTAGTCATAAATCTGACATCAACAAACATCTGAGATGCATAAGTAAAATTGCGCATTCTGGCTTCTTGAGGAAACATAGGTTTCACGCGTCCAGTAGCTTCCTGAATACGAGGTTTCATATAAGTTACGTTCTCAAACGAGAGACGGAACTCATACTTATATTTCTTTGATTCAGGATCTTGTTCGTGCCATACCACAATAGGATTGGTAGAACATACGATCAATGGAATCTTATTGCGAATAAAATCTTCAAAGGATTCGATTTGATGTTCCACGAGTTTACGTGGACCATTGCGAAAGAAACTTGAAATTGCTTCCCAGTCCATAGTATTGTACCAGATTAATCCCTAAATTGTTTCTCATCCGTTTTTAATAAATGGAGAAGAAGATCGTGATCACAAAAATGGACGGTCCTCTACATCGTGAAAAAACTCCTAAAAAAAGTATCTTGAAAAAAACGTCTAAGATCAAACCTGTTGCTGATCCAGCAAAAAGTCCACCAGTGAAAAGTATGCGTAGACATACTATTCGCATGTTGACATCTAAAGGAATGCGTCGTCACCGAAAAACAACCAAACACAAGATTTCTAAAATGAAACCTGCTGAAATTACAAGGATTTTTTCTGAGCAGACAGACATCAAATTGAAACCTGAAACTCCTGCTCACATTTCCAAAAAACTTTTAGATAACGCTGTTTCTGCTGGTTTTGTTTCTTTACCATAATTAATGACGGCTTTATGGGGGCCATTAGGTTGGATGGCGTTACATTCTGCAAGTATAAATTATCCAGATAATCCTTCACAAATTGAAAAACAAATCTGTTCGAGATTTCTGGACATGTTTACAGAAACTATAACTTGTCATATTTGTAAGAGTCATTTTTCGCGTATGGTACAAACCTACAAGGTTACACATCCTGAATACTTAAATTCAAAACAAGATTTCTTTTTGTTTACGGTTCGTGCGCATAATACAGTTAACAAGAGACTGGAAAAACCTACTGTAAAATCAGTAGCTGAAGCTCTGAAAACGTTACAACAAGCTACTAGTGTAACCAGTCCTGCAGAATATCGTCAGAAATACATAGAGTATTTGAAACGTGTATGGGGATCTGATAGAAGTGCTAACGGATTATTTGCGGGTCAAAAAATTCGTGAACTTGAAAAAATTAATAATGAATATTTGAATCAACGTGAAACTTCATATGTACAATTCTTTTATGAAGCAGATGTTCTCGAATATATTTCGGAAGCTGGTGTGAGAAAGACAGCATCTGGATTTGCTCCTTTGATAGGTGGACAACCAAAGGTAGGGTTTGCAGGAGGCCGATTAAAATTACGGCGTTAGAATAAATGCACGTAATTACTCCGTTTCTTCTTGTGGGAGCTGGAGTATGTTTGTACTTAGTTGCGATCTACGCTAAATACATTACATCCGAAGAAGATGTTCTGGGAGATAAAGGCGATATTCTGTCTAAATATTTTAGTGCCAAACGTTACCAGAAAGCAGGAGATCCTCAAGCTCCGATTACTTCTTGGGGTCCTATCCATCAAGGATTGGCAGCAATAACATTTTTGTATCTTGCTGTAGCTCTTGAAATGAATATGTTACCACGTGTGATGAAATGGATGAAGATTGTATTTTTACTCTATTTGGCTGGAGCTCTATTCTTTGAATATCA
>Ga0209400_1000058_pt1 | contig 96544 bp, 118 predicted proteins | sample M_130807_EF_Meta_FD_187313 | JGI IMG/M metagenome (GOLD analysis project Ga0209400, IMG submission 187313) | Freshwater microbial communities from Lake Montjoie, Canada to study carbon cycling - M_130807_EF_MetaG (SPAdes) (version 2) | ecosystem: Environmental > Aquatic > Freshwater > Lake...
CGTGTTGCTGATGGTGAAGTGCCTCTTGGGAAACTTATTCGTTTGGGACATAAAGACCCTATGAGTGTTCGTGTTCGTTATGAATATGGTGCAATTCTTCTGGCACTTGTAGAAGAATGTGCTTATATGAAGGACGGATTGACTTTGGTGAATGTTCGGGATATATTGGATATTATTGAGGTCTTGAATAATGGATGTTGATGAAGAAGTATTAGAGATAGGCACAGAAAAAGAACTTACTGATGCTGAACGCAAAGAAATGATTGCAAAGTTGGAAGTAATGAAAAAGAAAAACTTCCAAGCAGTTGCTATTGCTTGTATGGCAGAATACAGCAGAGCATATGGTGAGATGCCAGAAGATGAGAGTTGGATGTTTATGGAAGCAGAATACTATGCGACTGGTGAAGGTCAAACTCTTTGTCTACAAATGACACAGGCAGAACCGGGTCATAAGGATGATTTTGACAAAACACTACCATATCCAGACAACTATAAACCAATCACAACTCAAGCATATCGTGCTGTAAGAGAGTTTCACGATAACTTTGGAACTTGGCATTTACATGGGTTGAGATTTCATACTCGTGAGGCATTCTTCACAAAATATGCTAATCAACTACCATCATCATTAGTAAAACTGAAAGACCAACAGTGCTTTCTTGAATATCACTCCCAACTACATTATAACTTTGCATAAAATACTCGTAATCTTAATAAACGACATTTACTCATAATCTTAATAAAATGAAAAACTGGAAAAAAATATTTGAGGCAATACCTGATGAAGAACAGGATAAACTTGCTCTCTTGAGACTTGTTGAGTGCACAAATGGGGTGATACAACATATGTTTCGTAATGGAGATGATGATGCACTATCACCTGAAGAAACCAGAGCAGCAATGAAGTTCTCAATGAGTGCGATGAAAAATCAATCAATCCCATTAGGAGATGAAGTGGTTGTATTTGCACCAGAAACCGCAAAGATTATGAGTGAGGTAAGAGAACTTTATATTTCTGGATTCAAACAACAAAATCAAGATGACTATGAAGAGTTTATGATTGCATCTGTTGCAAATCTTGGTGCCATCGGTAAAGAAAGAATACTCAAGGCACGAACAATACTTTTTGATCACTTATATGAAATCCCTGCACATTGTATTGACTGGGGAATTCAGTATATTTTTGGTTTGATGCAGTGGGAATGAATGTGATAATGAAAGTAAGAGATAGTAAGTGGGCAACAACAGAAGTCTGGGGAGATATATGTTGTGTAAGTCCCACACTTATAGTATAAATAGTAATAGTCATTCCCCAGACTTTAATGAACGAATATTACACTTACGCATATTTGCGTGAAGATAGAAGTCCTTACTATATTGGTAAAGGGAAAGGAAATAGATTATATAAAAAGGGCAGTAGAGTGTTTGCCCCACCAAAAGATAAAAGTAGAATAATCTACCTCAAACAAAATCTTACTGAAGAAGAGGCATTTAAACACGAAATCTATATGATTGATGTGTTTGGTAGAATAGATTTAGGCACAGGTATTCTTCACAATAGAACTGATGGTGGAGATGGAATTTCTGGTGCTATAAGAAGTGAAGAAACCAGAAGAAAAATAGGTGAGGTAAATAAAGGCAGAACTCCTTCAGAAGAAACCAGAAGAAAAATGAGTGAGGCAGGAAAAGGAGAAAAAAATCATAATTATGGCAAATCTCTTTCAGAAGAAACCAGAAGAAAAATGAGTGATTCAAGTAAAGGCAAAACTCTTTCAGAAGAACATAAAATAAAATTAAGTGAAGCACATAAAGGCAACATTCTTTCAGAAGAAATAAGAAAAAAAATGAGTGTGGCACATAAAGGTAAAAATCGTTCTGAAGAACATAGAAGAAACCTTAGTGAAGCAAATAAAGGTAAAAATAAAGGTAAAAAATGGTGGAATGATGGTTGTGGAAATTGTAAAATGATAGTAGAATGTCCTGGTAATGGTTGGAAACCTGGAAGAAAATGAATAATAAATATAAAAAATTAGAGTAATCATATGCACCCTGATGATATTGTTCTTACAAATACGGCTAAACTTTTTCAGTATCAAGTACAGGTCAGAGAAATAGATGCCTGTGACGACATTGAAGAACTTCGTGTTGCACTTAAAGGTGTACTCAAATTGTTTATGAAACAACAGGAAGTTGTTGGTGAAATGGGTATGAAACCCCTCAATCAATTTTGATATTATGAATGATTTTTACACTTATGCGTTTTTGAGAGAAGATAGAACTCCTTATTATATTGGTAAAGGAACTGGAAATAGGATTTATAGAACAACAGGAAGAAGAATAAAACCACCAAAAGATAAAAGCAGAACAATATTTCTCAAGAAAAATCTAACTGAAGCAGAGGCATTTAGGCACGAAATCTATATGATTACTGTGTTTGGTAGAAAAGATTTAGGCACTGGTATTCTTCGTAATGAAACTGATGGTGGTGATGGACATTCAAATCCATCACCAGAAACAAGAAGAAAAATAGGTGAAGCACAGAAAGGAAAAATAGTTTCAGAAGAAACTAAAAGAAAATTGAGTGAGATAAATAAGGGTAAAACTCTTTCAGAAGAACACATAAGAAAATTGAGTGTGGCAAATACAGGTGAAAAAAATCATAACTATGGTAAGACACGTTCAGAAGAAACAAGAAAAAAAATAGGTGAATCAAATAAAAATCCTTCAAAAGAAACCAGAAGAAAAATAAGTGAGGCAAAGAAAAATCCTTCAAAAGAAACCAGAAGAAAAATTGGTGAGGCAAAGAAAGGCAATACTTATTTTTTAGGTAAAAATCATTCAGAAGAAACAAGAAAAAAAATAAGTGAAGCACGTAAAGGAAAAATACTTTCAGAAGAAACTAAAAGAAAAATAAGTGAGGCAAAGAAAGGTGTAAAATGGTGGAATGATGGTTGCGGAAATTGTAAGTTTGTGATAGAATGTCCTGGTGATGATTGGAGACTTGGAAAAAAATGACTAAACCACCTGAATTTCCTCATTCACAATTTCCCGTAAGATTAGAGCATCAAGAAGGGAAAGAAATGAAAGACAAAAAAGTGTGCTTTTTTCAGGATAAGAAGCATATGCAAAAGTATCTGGATAGTTCTAATCTCAAGAAAACCCAATACTCTGTTTTTTATAAGGAGGACTACTTGTGAAATCTGATTGCTATAAGCCCCCACTGGAGGCAAGAGTTCTCCAACTTGAAGATGAAAATATAGATACTAATAATATGCTCTATGAGTTAAGTGTGGATATAGATATGCTTAAAGAACGACTGAAAACCCTTGAAAATCTTATTATTGGAGACGGCAAATGACCTATTTCAACCACGCAAAACATACACTTTCACAACTTCAAGCGTTTTTGCATGATGCGATGAATGAAGAAAACTTAAGTGCAGAAGAAATCTATGAGGTAATTATAGAAAATGTTGCATCAGATGTAGAACACTATCAAATGCAGTATCAAAAATCCGAGAGACTTTTTAATCTCTTGAAAGGTTATGAGAAACCTGATGCAGAATCTGAAGAAGAACCTGAAGATTATGATTATGAGATGCTCCCAGAGAAAAAAGATAAGGTAGTTCGGTGGTCATTACCAGTAGAAGAAGCGGAAGATGGTGAATATTACATTACTTTCCCAGAAGACTTATTAGAGGCAGCAAAACTTGCTCCTGGTGATAATGTGGAGTGGGTAGATTTGACTGAAAATACTTATTTGTTGAGGAAAGTTGATGACTAAACCATTTGGATTTAATGAAATTTCTACTGGAGAACTTACAGATTCTCCTAAGTTTCAGGAAGAACTATCAAAACCAAATACTCTTGGTGATATGCTAAACTCACCAGAAATGATAAAAATGCAAGAAGACCTTGCAGATGCTCACAAAAAAAGTATTGACTCATCTGTTGGATGGTATTATAACTTATCCAGTGAAGATAAGTACAGTGCAGTAGAGGCACTCTGTCATATTATATGTAAGGCAGAACATCAAGGAACCTCACATAGGGGTCTTATGGATACTCTGGGCGTATATCCAGAAGCATTTTTTATTGATTCTCTCCTCGATTTACATAATTCGATGTGGACTTATTATCACGACAAGAAACAAATCACAGATTTTGAAGAAGATATGAAGACTATTGGTGACCGATAACTTCTGGGCCCCTGAAAGTGTTCCTATAGTGTAAGCACACAACTCAAATGGCAACTCGTTCCCGCATCGGTATTCAACTTGCCGATCAATCCATTCTTTCAGTATATTGTCATTATGATGGATATCCAGAGTTCAATGGTGTTAAACTGGTTGAACATTTCAACTCTCATGATGCTGCCGCCGAATTAATTGATGGTGGTGATATTAGTTGCCTGTGGACTAATACTGGTTGGAATAATGAAGTTCTTCCAACTACAGGTGCTCTTTATTATTCTTCCCGTGGTGAAGATTGCCCTCCTCGTCTTGATGCTACCTTTGGTAAGTATATTGGAAATAATGAAGAGTATGCCTATCTATTTACGAATGGCAAATGGGTATGTTACAATAACAGACGTTGGGATGATAAGTTTCTACAACAAGTAGAGATTTCTGTTCCTGTTGCTGCCTGATTTATGAAATCCAATCAAATCACTTACATTTTTCTTGGTGTTATTGGTATTCTTGGGTGGAATGCCTGGGCAATACAAAGAGATGCTAAACTTTTCGAGGCATACGATTATCAAAAAGCAAAAGTAGAGTTCTGTAGTTCACAGGCAGGGTGGCATCCTGATTGTAATAATGATAAAATATATCAAAAATACTATGAAAAAACTGTAAAAGAAGGTGCTTCCAAATGATTCCCTACAACAAATCTCGTAAAGGCCAACAAGTTGATAAAGAAGTTGAGGACTTCTTTGCCTGGGTAGAATCTCAGGCAGCAAAGTATGAAGTTACCTGTGATTACATTTTAGAAGAGTTCGTTCTTGACCAAAAACCAAATGATTGACCTTGATTATCTCTCACACGAAGAAATAGAGTCTATGGCAGAAGATGCCGAGGACTATCTCATTGACCGAAGCATTAATTTAGTTTCACATTCTTATGTGAACATTATTACTCAGGCAGTTTATTATGGGTTTAAGAAATGATTCCTTTTATTTCTCTTGTTGTTTTGATTATGATTGGAATGAGTTTCTTATTTGTTGCAAGTGATAATATACTTGACGAAGGTGATGAAAACTTCTATAATGATGGAGTAAATTACGATAAATGATGAAGTTCTTGTATATTGTGCCACATGCAATTTCATTTCCGAGTTCAGAATATGGAGGATTATGGAATGTGATTGCTGAAAATAACGATGAGTGTTTTGATTTGATATCAAATCATTATGAATATAAAGGTTATGATGAATATTTTGGAAAATTGCGTGAAAATATTACAAAGGCACAAAGGTTTTCTCTTATGGATGAACAACAATCTAGAATAGTTGAGGTATTTGTAACGTGAGTAATGTAACACATCTAAACGAAATGCTTAATAAACTTCAAGAGCAACATCAAATTCGTATTGATTACTTAGAAAAAAAGATTCTTGATTATGAAGGAGAAATCCAACAACTCAAAAGTTTTATTGAATCTAAAAAATGAAACTATCTATTGACTCGATTACAGATTTCACTCACAAAAATCCACAAGGGTATCATTATGAACGAACTGATTTCAAGACTAATGTATCATCTATCTGGATTGTCAATGATACTCATTTCGATTATTGTGGCCGATCTGGTATTAAATCAATCTGGGGATTTTATAACTCCAAAACTCGACAATTCTATGCCCCAATCAACAGTAAGACAGTTGGTAAACTTGTAGACTTTAAGAATACAAGTCCTTATTCGTCAATGCAAATTCGAAGAACGCCATTGGAGGCAGCATTTGTATGAAATCAGTATTTGCCGAAGGTGTGGTGGTTCAGTATAAAGAATGGATCGGAGAAATTCGGTTCATTTGTGATGAGTATGCGAGTGTATGCACCTCTGTGGGAGCACATCGCGCTGCTGATATATGCGTGATTGTGTATAAAAAAGATTGGGAAGAAATGAAACTTTTTAAAGAAAGTCATAAATGAGAACTTCTGGGCCCCTGAAAGTGTCCCTATAATGTAAGCACACAACTCAAAACTAAATGGATGATTTTGATGATGTTTCAATTGAAGAGTTCTCTTCTTTTGATTTCGTAGAAGAAATGAATGAACCCGACAAGTTCAAATTTGATGAATACCTTAAATCAAACATTGATTACTAATGATGAATCCCGACACTTTGAATTTCACTGGTGATGCTTTTACCTATTTGGGTTTTATTGGTGTTATTTCCACACTGATTATTCTCGTAACTGCATTCACTCGTTTCTACAAATCACCTCTAAACAAATGACCGACACTGTAAATGTATTGCCACATCTTCGTGAACTTGAGGCAACTTGGAGACGACAAGAGTTTAAGTACACAAAACAACAACAAGAAGAATATGAGATTTTAATTTCTACTCGTCGTGAGAGAGTTGCATACTTTTATGAGAATGACCTTGTTTCTGTGGGTAGTAAAGCCTCTCAGGACAAACTTGCAGAAGATAATGTAATTGTTGATGATAATGATGATGACTAAATACTAATACCTTAATTGGTTCGCATCTTTAAGGTGGAGAAGGGGCAGAAATGCTCCTTTTCCTGTATAAATAGTATTGCGAACCAAATTAAGAGTAAAAATGCATTACTACACTTACGCATATTTGCGTGAAGATAAAACTCCTTATTATATTGGTAAAGGTGAGAAAGAAAGGATTTATCATAAAGGAAATGGTGAAGTAAAACCACCTAAAGATAAGTCAAGAGTAATATATCTCAAACAAAATCTTAACGAAGAAGAAGCATTTAGACACGAAATCTATATGATTGATGTGTTTGGTAGAATAGATTTAGGAACTGGTATTTTGAGAAACAAAACTAATGGTGGAGAAGGTTCTTCTGGTGCTATAAGGAGTGATAAAACCAGAAAAAAAATTGGTGAGGCACGGAAAGGCAAAACTCATTCAGAAAAAACCAAAATAAAAATGAGTGATGCAAAGAAAGGTAATACTAATATGTTAGGAAAAACTCTTTCAGAAGAAACCAGAAAAAAACAGAGTGATGCAATGATAGGTAAAAAATGGTGGAATGACGGTTGTGGAAATCGTAAAATGATGATAGAATGTCCTGGTGATGGTTGGAAACTTGGAATGTGTCAGTTGAGAGACTGAACAATACCCCTTGACTAAATACCTAAAAGAGTTTATAGTAAAAGATGAAGACATTTGCTAAATTTATTGAAGAAGCCTACGATGCTGCCTTTATGTCTGGGGCACAAGTAATTCGTACTGGTGCAGGAGGAAGAATAGGTGCAGAACGTAGAAAAACTGCACCAGAAAGAAAAAGAACAAAAAGAGGAGAAGGAGGCACTACTTTACCTGCAAAACCATATAAACCACGTAAAGATATAGGTACTCCAAAACCAGCATCTACAAGGGTTCAAGAACCAACACAAGAACGTGGAAGTAGAGATGTTTTAGCAAGGGCAGCCGCTGCTGCTAGAGAAGAGCGTATGAAGGCAGCTAAGGCAAGAGCAGCAGCAAAAAGTTCAGGACAAGATGCACCTAAGGCAAAACCAAAACCAAGAACAAAAGAACTTGAGCAACAAGCAACTAAAATTATCTCTAATAAGAAAGAAGCAGAACCAAAAGGTGAAAAAGATGAGAGAATGACCAAATATCAATATACCAGAAAAGAAAAAAAGCGTATGGTACAAGCAGGTAAAAGACTTGAATCTGATATTATAAAAGGTAGAGATAAACCAGCATCACATTATCAACCAAAAACTGGACCCTAAAAAGGAATAAATTTAAGTTCTGGGCCCCTGAAAGTGTCCTTATAGTGTAAGCACTTCACTCAAAATGACCAAACTTGAAATCCAACGAAAACTCTATGATGCTCGTAATGCTTACGCTAAAGCACAAAAAGAAGTTGAGTTTCAAAAACGTGAAATTTTATTCCTAAATCAATGCTGGAATGAATTTGATTTAGACCTTTACTCTGAAATGTTTAGTGAACCCTGTTCTTTATGATTATGAGAAATGTAACTATCGCTGCAACAACTCTTGAGACCATTATTGAGGGACTTGAGAGTGCAATTAATGTGTGCTATAATGTAGACTCAAATGATGAAGATTCTGAAAAATCTTATCCTTATGCGGTAGGATATAGTCGTAGTGCAATGAAAATGATTCAAGAACAACTTAAATCTTTGAATGAATCAATTTAAGTTCTGGGCCCCTGAAAGTGTCCTTATAGTATGAGCACAACCTCAATGCAACTTGATAAACCTCTTCGCCCACATCAAAAACGTGGTGATGTTGCAATGCAGCAACACAAAAAAGGTCAGATAATCATGCCAACTGCGGCAGGGAAGACTCTGAATATGATTACTGATACTGTAAGGCAGTTTCAGTCACAAACTCCACAGACCATTGTTGTGGTGTCTCCTAGAATACTTTTGAGCGAGCAGTTATCTAGTGAGTTCCTTGAGTTCATCATTGATGCTGCTGTGTTTCATATCCACACAGGTGAAACTCATCACGAAAGTTCAACTAAACCACTTGATATTCGCAACTGGGTAGAGAGCAACAACTCCCGTCACAAATTAATATTCACAACCTATCACTCTCTTTCACGTTTAGTTTCTGCTGAGATTGATGTGGATACAATATATTTTGATGAGGCACATAATTCAGTTCGTCGTGACTTTTTCCCTGCAACAGAGCACTTCTCTGCAAATGCAAATCGTTGCTACTTTATGACTGCAACTCCCAAACATTCACTTGCTGTGGGTAAACCAGGCATGAATGATTCGCAGGTTTATGGTAAAGTTATCTGCCAAGTTCCTGCTCCTGAGTTAGTTTCTGCTGGGTATATCTTGCCACCAAAAGTGATTGTAAAGCAACTGGAGATGGTAACTGGGAAACAAACCAACTATGATCGTGATGCAAATAATTTGCTGGAAACCATTGCTGATAATCAAGTCAATAAGATTTTGATTTGTGCGAAGGCAACCAAGCAGATTGTGGCACTCGTATCAGAAACTGATTTCTGTTCAAAGTTAGAATCTCGTGGGTATTCTTGGATGTTCATTACTGCAAAAACTGGAGCAGTGATTGATGGCAAAAAAGTAAATCGTGAGGTATTTTTCAACACTCTAAATGCCTGGGGCAAAGACTCATCTAAGAAGTTTGTTGTGCTACATCATAGCATCCTATCTGAGGGCATCAATGTATCAGGATTGGAAGCAGTATTGTTTATGCGCAATATGAATTACATTTCCATTTCGCAGACTATCGGAAGAGTGATTAGACTTGGTGATGAATCCAAAAAGTTTGGTCTGGTTGTTGTTCCTGTTTACAATAGAGTTGGTATCTCCACTGCTAAATCTGTTCAGGCAGTTGTTGATATTATTTTCCACAAGGGTGAACCTGCTATATCGGTGGTTCGCAGTTGAGACCCAATGAAACCCCAGTCTACCACTGGGGTCAAAACCTGATTTTTTGATGATTCTATCCTGAGGGTGTGATAGGTCATTTACCACAAACGAAAACACCGATTTTTTGGAAAGTACAAATGAAAAACTCTAATCGTTGGCAAGAGTATTGCGAGACTACCTTCAATAGTCTGCGGGCAAACGTACACAACTGGGGCAAACCAAAGTTTAGTCGTCCTATCACACGCATTTACTATGCTTGCGGTGTGTTTGATTGTGGCACACCCAATCACACAGGGTTTATAAGTGAGGCAGCATATCATAACAAACTGGAAGGCAAGAAAACTGTTCATGACCACTATCTTTCTCCGCAATTTGTTGGTAGAATGATTCTGGACAATCCTGACACATACTTGCAAGACTTTGAGGTGTTTCGTGACATCTTCTGGAAATCTTGTGCCACAGTTGTTGTAACTGCGCAGGAGAACAATCAGTTGAGTTCGCTTACAACCAATGATGGTAATGACTACAAAGTAAGTGTGCCAACCGATGAAAAGTATGCTAGTCTGGGTATTAATCTGTATCGTCGTCCAGACGGTAATATTAGATGGAAAAATGCACAACCAGTAATAGGAAATGGATTGTACTTTCCCGAGCATTTGATACAGTATGAAAAGGAGTTTTTAGTATGAATAAAGGATTCTTGATTGATAAGGGTGTCTATGCAGCAATACCTTTCGGGGGGCAACTTATGATACTACATGATGGGCAACAGTTGAAGTTATGTAGAACTGAAAGTTCTGCACGAAATTATATTGATTCCTTAAGAAAGGGTAAGAGTGTAGCACAACTACCCATAGAATAAACTTTCTGGGCCCCTGAAAGTGTCCTTATTGTATGACTGCACTTCTTATGAAACTAACTGTACTTCAAGTTTTATCTTTATTAAAAGTTACTGACTTTAGTAAATTTGAAAAACCTGATAAAAATAAAGGTTCTCGTGGTCAGTTATTAGAAACTGCTCTTGGGATTCCTAACAGTTCTGACCTTAAAGATCTTGCTGATGGTGAACTTAAGTCTTTTACTCTTGGTCAATCTATTGCTGTTACACAGTTAAAACATTGTCTATCTGAAATAATTGATTACAAAGTATTATTTGAAAATAGTAAGGTTGGGAAAAAGTTACAACAAACCATATATGTTACATTCTCACGCTCTAACGATTATATAAACTCAACATTACTCAATGAAGAAATTCATCCTGAACACTATCAAGAATTGCGTGAAGATTACAACCATATTTGTGATAAAATTCGTACCATATTTGATAATGATCAAGAATTAAATACTATCACAGGACCTAATGGTCTTCTGCAAATTCGTACTAAGGCAAGTAAATCAAATGGAAGTTACACTCCACTAACATTTAAAAATGTAACTCTTAAAAATAAGTATATGGCATTTTATTTGTGTGGTAAATTTGGTAAACAGTTGACATTCTGATGAATTTGAGTATTATAGATACATAAAGACATAGTTTGATGAATAAACCATTTCTAAAGTGGGCAGGAAACAAATATAGGGTTCTGCCCCATCTTATTCCGCATATTGGTAATCCTAAGCGTTATTGTGAACCATTTGGTGGTAGTCTTTCTGTTGCACTCAATACAGTAGCAGACCAATACATTCTCAATGATGTGAATAAAGATTTGGTTGCAATCTATCAAAACTTAGTGAATCCAAATGATGATAGCTTCATCAAATACTGTGAGGAACTATTCACTTCAGAGAATAACACAAAGGAAGCATATTTAGAACTACGAGCACATTTTAACCAAGCAACAAATACTACAGAAAGAGCAAGATTATTTGTTTATTTGAATCGCCACTGTTTTAATGGATTATCAAGATATAATAGTAAAGGTGGATTTAATGTTCCTTTCGGTAAGTATGATAAACCAGTATGCCCATCAGAACAAATGATGAACTTTAGAATGTTTTTTCTTTCTAAACAATTAGTAAGATTTACTTCACTTTCTTTTGAAGATTCATCTCTTTACGAAGATTTAGAATCAGGTGATACTGTGTACTTTGACCCTCCATATGTGCCTGCATCAAATACTTCAAACTTTACAAGTTATGCTACGAATGGATTTATTCACCAACAACAAACTGAATTAGCAGACCTTGCAGAATCCCTTGCATCTAAGGGAATCAAAGTAATTGTATCAAATCACGATGTGGATATAACCAGAGAACTTTACAAAAATGCTACGATTTATCCTATTCAAGTGACAAGAACTATTGCAGCAAAAGGTAGTAGTAGGATTAAAGCAAACGAACTTATTGCAGTATATTAGATTCTTTGGGCCCCTGAAAGTGTCCTTATAGTATGAGCATACAAAACAAACATCAAGAACATTTTGAGGATCTAATCCTCACAGGTGACTTATCTGTTCTTGAGTTCTTTGATGGTGACTATCAAGTTTCTTTGAAGATTGATGGGTCTCCAGCAATAGTGTGGGGAACTAATCCTGCATCTGGAAACTTCTTTGTGGGCACCAAAAGTGTATTCAACAAAGTTAAACTGAAAATCAACGAATCACACGAAGATATTGATACAAATCACAGTGGTAATGTAGCACAAATATTACACTGTTGCCTAGATAGTTTACCTCGTACAGAGAACATTTATCAGGGTGACTTTATTGGGTTTGGTGGACTTTGTTCATATACTCCTAACACAATAACTTATCAGTTCCCTGAGATTGTAACACAAAGTATTATTATTGCACCACATACAAAGTGGAGCACTGATGGTGAACTTAGAGATGCTTATGTATCTGGAACTACACCATTCTTCAATGATACTAACCATGTGAAGTTCGTGCAACCTTGTGTAGACTTTATTCGCATAACTTTACCTCAGGTTGATGTTGATGATGTTGAGTTCTTAAGTGTAAAACAAGCAGCAGAGGCAAAGAAACAAATCAATGCTTTGATTCGTTCTGGTAGTGAACTTAACCTTCGCAATCTAACTGAGATTCTTGTCTGCCAGAATCTTGCACATCTCTATCTCTCAATGATAGAAATCAAAGAGGACTTGATGGATATGATGATTGTATCAGACAGTCCAGTAGCATATATTAATGGTGAGAAGATCGTTGGTGAGGGTTTCGTCCTTAAGAATAGTAGCATCATTATGAAGTTAGTGAACCGTGAAGTTTTTGCTTTTGCTAACTTCAATACTGCAAAGAACTGGGTATAAATCTCTGGGCCCCTGAAAGTGTCCTTATAGTATGACCACTCACTCAAACCAAACCAAAATGACATCCACAACTCAAACAACTCAAGAGTTCTTTACAGAAAACGAATGGGATATGATTTACAATTTCATTGGTAATGCTCTTGATAATGATGATTATGATCGTGAAGATGTTTACTCTATTCGTGCTAAAATTCACAATCTCTTTCTTGTAAAATGAACACTCCAAACTGGAAACATAACTCTGGAAAGAGTAAACGAACAAAAGGTATGTGTAAGGGTCAGATTGTAGCACGTAAACAAGCACTCAAATCACTCAAACTGAAACTTTCCAAATGACTGCCACCTTTTCTGATTACGTTGCCGAGCAAGATGCAAAGAACACTATTAGTTTGAAAGTCACAGAATGGTGCCTAATGTTATGTGATGCACTGAAAGATAATTATACTAAGTATGCAATTCGTGGGCATCAACGTTCTGTTGAGAACTTTAACTTTACCTATGATGGATCTCCTTCAATTCAATCGCAATATCATCAACGCAAGATTGAGGAATTGAAGGCAGGTAATTGTCCGATTGATTATGTAATTGAGAGTGGCAGAAAGTATCACAAAATCATGTTTGTTGATGGTGGTGGTCATCACAGTGTTCACTGTTTTGTTGATAAGCAGACTGGTGAAGTTTATAAGTCTGCATCTTACAAAGCACCAGCAAAAGGTGTTAGATTTGACCTGCGATTAATTAAAGATCGTGAATACTTATTTGCTAATGCTGATTGGTCGGGAGGATATTTATATGCTCGTTGATAATGTAAAGGGGGGACGTGTAAAGTGTCTCTATAGTGTAAGCACCAATCAATCAACTTCACTCAAACTCAAATGAACAAACAAACCTGCATTGATGAACTGACAGCAACATTTAAGGATCGTCTTGAGTATTTAATTTGCACAGAGGATTACGACAGTGCCAGTGCAATTCATTCTGAATTTGTTGTCGGTGGAATTGAACCTGAAGATGGTGAATATATCTGGTTATTTGTTCCTAACCTTGTTTGTTAATGACACACTCAAACCTCTCAAAGATCAAACCAAAACTAAGAACAACTGGTCAGGTCTCAGGTAACTTTGGAAGACCTAAGTCTAAGGCAGGATCAACACTTAATGATCTTGGTGGTAGTGGCAACATAGGAGCATCACAAGACGAATATCTCAGTCGTCTTTATAGTGCCTTTGATAGTACCACAAACAAACAACTTCGTCAGTTTGCATTTACTGAAATCCGCAAGATTTTGATACAACGAAACTTATGGGAAGACTAAAGTAACTATCTCTGGGCCCCTGAAAGTGTCCTTATAGTATGAACACAACTCAAATGACTAACCAACCAAAACAGATGAAGTTCATCGGTAACTGCATTAACTCTTTTGATGAGAATGGTGATTGTATCATTCCTTTACTTCCATTCGCAAATGTTACAGAGTTCGCTCAACTTGTGGAAGAAAGTGATAATGTAGAGATTGGTGATTTTATTATTCAATACGACGAAGAAACCGACGTTCATTCATTCTATTTCAACTGATGACTTACTCCAACCTTTCAAAGTGCATCCTTAGTATGAACACAAACTCAAACCAAACCAAAATGAAAAAAACTCATCGCTTTGTTTGTATGACTGAGGCAGTAGACTTTCTTACTGCTGAGTTTAACTGGACTCGCCAGGAATCTACACATTTTGTATGGGATAATCAATTCACAATGGGAACAGATCGTGCGACCTGGTTAACAGTTCCAAACAAATAGTACCAATGATTGAAAATCGTGCTCGTATTCTTTCCAGTTTCATTATTTGTTTTGCCTACATCATTACAATGTACCACGACACAACTTTAGGATGCCGACTATATCTGGTGGGCAATTCTCTTGCCATTCCTTATATGATTCGCCATAAGTGTTGGGATATTGTTGCTCTTTTATCTTTCTTAATTGTTGCTGGTTTACCAAAGGTTTTCTCATGAAGTATGAAGTTAAGTTGTATATTGGTGGCAAAGTATTCACCGAGGAAGTACATGCCAATAACAATCAAGACGCAAAAGTTACGGCACTTGCACGTAACCCAACTGCTAAAGTCATAGGAGTTAATGTAACATTTAAGTAAAGTAACTATCTCTGGGCCCCTGAAAGTGTCCTTATAGTATAACCACTCACTCAAACCAAATGCAACTTTCAATCCGCTGTACTTCTGCTCCTTGGGAGAATGAAACCACTGATATAGATCGTGCCATTGATATTGCATATTCTCTCTCTGAAGAATACTCTTGCGATGTTCACTTAGTATACACTTCAACTGGAACTATTCATTCTGTTGTTTCTAACTACTAATCAAACAAAATGACATCAACTGTATTTGTTAAGTTCTCTTATGATGATAGACTTTCTCAAGAGATTGCTATCGACCTTGGAGTTGATATTGATTTAACAAAGAACTCTAACAGAAAAAAGTTAATCAATCGACTGTTAAAATCAGATCTAAACATTACTGAAGTTTCACTTTCTCAAACAAAATGATTATCAAAGGTAACAATCCTGCACCTTTTAAGGTCAACAAAGGAATGAAAGGTTACAATGTTTGGGTATATAAAAACAGCACAATACCCTCTGATGGTATTATCCGTCATCACTACAAATCATTAACAATCAAAGGTAAGTTCTTCTCCCGTAAGGATGCAACAGAAGTCGCATGGGATTATATTGAGAATCATTCTTATGCTGAATTATGATACAATAGAATCATCTAAAGTATTATTTAAGAAAAGTATTAAATCCTGGGCCCCTGAAAGTGTCCCTATAGTGTAGACACCAAACCTAAACCAAACCAAAATGAGAAAAATCGAATCCCTGATGAATGATGCAATCAGCAACAACACTCACTTCAAATCTGCTAATACTGAAGTTCAAACATTAGATGGAGTTTCTTATGTTTATCTTCATGGCAATAAGATTGCTGAGGTAAGCAACTCATTCATTCGTTTGTTTGATGGTGGGTATCAATCAAACACTACCAAGTCAAGAATCAATGCAATACTTTCTGAGCATGGATTATCTGGTGAAAGTGTATTCGCAAACAAAAAGACTTGGTTCGTAAATGTTATGACCTCAGGAGGACTTGCACCAGTTCCTTTCTTCTCATCGATGCGACTTGCATGAGTTTAAGTAAAACATCTTACCACACACTTATCAAACTCAAATGACATTTCAACAAGCACTTCTTTCAGCGAATTATGTTTTAGACGAGAACAATTTTGACCTTGGTTGTTATGTCAAAACTGATTCTGATAATTTCATTCACATCTATCAGGTAGGTGAGAATGAAGGAGAATGGAATTATGTTAAGATGACTGAGGAGTTTGATGTATTAACTGAGGTTACTTTTAATCCTGACAAACAAACAGTTACTCTTTAAGTTATTATGAACCTCACACACAAAGTAAGAAGTTGGACAGTAACTCTACCAGTTGAGTTAGATGAAGAAAAAAAGTGGTGGAGAAGAAAACCAGGTAAACCAAGAAAGATGGGTGACCCATTATTACCACCAGAGGGTAAGATACCAAATAGAAATAGTAACGAACGAATGTTGCAAGGTTACTATCTAATGAAAAAGAAAGGTCTACAAGTTGATGCTCTCGAATCCCTAATCAATCAAATCAAATGACACTTGACACACTGCACAATGTTTCACTCACCGAGAATGAGATATCAGTAATTCTCTATTACTTAGAAGAGGTTGCTAATAGGTCAAAGGAAGAGTATGACCCTGAGATTGATACTATCTTTGACAAGTTACAATCAGTAGGTTACTCTTACAGTTAGTATCATTTAGAGGAAAAATGTTTTACCAGTTGATGCTCTCGAATCCCCAATCAATCAAATGACACTTGACAACGAAATCTTTCATCCTGCTTTCTTTGGTTATGAGAATCTTCCTGATAGTATTGAGATTGAAAACCGTAAATTGATTCCAGTAAAAGCATTACGTTTGAAGTATCAAGGAACCTCTAATAGTGATGGTGCATTTTGTGTCAAAAACATTCGTGCCCTCTGTAAGTTTCTAGAAATACAATTACATCGTCCAGTGAGAGGATTGTATTGTATTGAAGAACGTTATCAAAAGTTCTTTAATACTCTCTATCAATTTTATATCAAAGAAGTTTCATCATATAATATTCATTATTCAAATCACTACTATAATTACAAGGGAGATTTGATGTGGTGCACCAAGAATTGGCGCACTGGTGAAATATTGCACGAAAAGAAATGTGATGGTAGAGTGATTAAAAATATATTCTATGGAGTGATGGTATAACACTTAAAGAGGAAGGAGTTTGCCTCATCTTTTCAACTAAAGTCACTCTGTAAAGTATAGATAATTTCTAAATGTAGGTGGGTTGGTTAATAAGAGGAGACTGGTAATCTCCTCTCTTTTTTATGCTTATTAATACGAATTCGTATCAAAATAATGTTAATATGAATTAAAATCAATTAAAAAAGGTATTATTAATCATTATGACGTGTTTGTGTTGATTAGGATAAGTATTCGTAATGTGTATTTGTGATGTTCTTATATGTTGATGAATGTATGATACTTTGGTGAATTGTATGATATTTTGATGCTCTTATAAATGCTCAGAATCCTTGTTATCTTAGCGAGCATTCTATCACAAACACCCAGGAATGTCAACCCCCCGAATATTTCTCCCCACCAGCATTACAAAATCTCACAAATACTCTGAAAAACACACTAATACCTTATAAATACCCCCAAGGTACTTGACAATGAACGACAGGTATCTTATACTGTACACATACATAAATGGAGCACTATTATGTCGGTTGCGTATTCCCAAGCACAGAAGCAAAAGTATAGAGTGACACTGGAACTTGATGTTCTGAATGACTTTGACCCACACAATATGGACTGGGCAAAAGTATTTAAGTTAGAACCAGCAGAACACTGTGAGGCATATGTAGAGGACTTAAGTACACCCGACAGTTTTAGTATGTAAGGAATATTGGGGCAGTCAAGAATGTTGGGGGCAATAGTCTTGATTTAAGACCCCAACATTCTTATAAATAGTATACCCCCAACACAGAAAAAAATGAAAGAACACCCCAAGCATTCTGGTTACTTTATTACAGAAGATGGCCAGGTGTGGAGTTATTGGAAAACTCGCGGTAAACTTAATGGTAGAGGTGTAGATAGCTATATTGACTATACATCAAATCCTTACCTAAAAAAATCAAGTTTAAGAACTGATGGTAGGTATGATATGCCAATAAAAGGAAAGAACTATAAACTGCACAGATTAGTAGCAGAAACTTACATCGAAAATCCATACAATCTTTTAGAGGTTAATCATATTGATGAGGATGTTTCTAATAATCACGTAAGCAACTTAGAGTGGTGCAATAGACAATATAATGCTGAATATTCGTTAGCAAAGTACTTTGATATTCTGCACGTAAAAACTAACAAAGTGTGTACTGTATTCAATATAACTCAGTGGTGTAAAGAAAATAAAGTCGATATATCAACCCTATACAAAACAAACAACACGCGAGCACCAAATAAGACAGTTAAAGGGTATAAACTATTAGGGGAGAATACTATCAGATATCGGGAGATTTTTTAGTATCTATGAATACTTAGAGTTTCTTACATGTTATGGGCCCCTGAAAGTGTCCCTATAGTATGACCACTACCCAAACCAAGATGACCTCTGCAACCTATCAACTCAATGCTCTTGATATTAGTTACAATGGGTGGAACAACTATGAAACCTGGAACGTTGCATTGTGGATAAACAATGATGAGAGTTTGTATAACTTAGCACAAGATTGTGGTGATTACGAAACTCTGGTAAAGTGTCTCTATGATGAGTATGGAGTGACTGAAACAAAGGATGGAGTTAAGTTCAATTCTCCTAAGGTGAATGTGGTACAACTTAACTCTGATGTGTTCGATTTCTAAGTAACAATCAAGAGGAATGAGATGCGCCTCTATAAAGACACTCACCACTCAAACAGTTAACTCAACTTTCTTTTGTTATTATGTCTAAGTCTGTGATTCTTTCTTTGTTGGCACAAGGTAACACTGCCACCGAAATCTTGACGATTCTTGATATGCTTGTAGAGAGCATTGTTGAGGATAATATTGATAGTTGTGCTGAGGTGTTTGCAATCTGATAGTTAGCAACTGTGTGCCCCTAGGTCGTTAGACAGAGCGTGAGCGATGTGTTGACACCGTGGGGCAGCAGTGTTATACTTAGTGATGGGGGCAGTGTTTATGGGGCGTCGGTTGGGCGTTGATGGCGGCGTTGCGTATATAAAAACCCTCCACTACCCTAACCTACACTGTATGTCTTTTTCGATCTATGTATCACTCTCATATAAAAAATTCTCCCAGAAATGAGAACGCATAAAACTAATTTCAGAAGAAGATCGCCCTATTGGAACTTCTTTAGAGTAGTTCTTGCAGGATGGATGATTAGGTACCCAAAACAAACATTCTTTATACCTCTTGGATTTTTATTAGTTCTCATATATAATGCTGTTGTGAAATAAATCATGACAAAAAAATCCCCCAGTAAAAATAATGTATAATACTGAAAAAATATATCACATATATGCAAAGGATAAATGTTTATTTCACTCAATTAAAGAAGAGGAATTTCATACTACGTGGAAAACTATAAAAGGTATGGTTGGTATTATTAAAACTGACTATTGTATTCAAGATTTATCATATGAAGAACTTTCTTTAAATAAAGAAATTATTTTAAATTCTTCACATTAATTTTCCATATTGACAATACCTATATAAACTGTTAAAATTGAAATGAAGGTTGACTAAATTTTTATGGCAAAAGGATTCACTGTAAAAGCATCAGCACCAAGGACATCAGCACCAACAGAAGATTGGGACTATGGTGCAATTAAAGAAAGAATGAAAGGAAAGAGTATAGTATTCTGTCTTCCAGGACGTGGATGCTCTTTTATATTTCTCAAGGCATTTGTACAACTTTGTTTTGATATTGTACAAAATGGAATGAGTATTCAGATCTCACAAGATTACTCATCAATGGTAAACTTTGCACGTTGTAAATGTTTAGGTGCAAATGTATTAAGAGGTCCTAAGCAAATTCCGTGGGATGGAAAATTGCAATATGACTATCAACTATGGATTGACTCTGACATTGTTTTTGATACAAATAAGTTTTGGCAACTTTGTGATATGGCACTCAATGCTGAAGGTGAAGAAAAAGAAATCGTTGGTGGATGGTATGCCACGGAAGATGGGCACACAACATCTGTCGCACATTGGTTAGAAGAAGATGACTTCCGCAAGAATGGTGGAGTTATGAATCATGAAACTGTTGATAGTATCTCAAAGCGTCGTAAGCCCTTTACTGTTGACTATACAGGATTTGGTTGGGTATTGATTAAGAAAGGTGTATTTGAAAACCTTGAATACCCTTGGTTTGCACCTAAGATGCAAGTCTTTGAATCTGGTGCGGTCCAGGACATGTGTGGCGAGGATGTCTCATTCTGTCTTGATGCAATTGAAAAGGGATTCGATATTTGGTGCGATCCTCGCATTCGTGTCGGACATGAAAAGACTCGTATTATTTAATATAGGATAATTATATGGCAGCAAATCGTAAATCACTGAGTGGTTCAGATGGTGTTGAGTCTCATCCCAAGAATACTCGACAGGGAAATGGGAAACACACAAAGTATACTGCAACGAGCAGAAACAACGCACGAAAACCTCGTAGAGGACAGGGTAAATAATCTTTCAGGGCATCTCGTTATGAGGTGCCTTTTTATTGCTTGTGTGACCTTATAGATACTTATGAGAGGCGCTCTCGTCTCTCGCAGGAAGTTTGAATTGAACCATAAAAAACCATGAAAGTCTAAAAATGTCTTACCTAAATCACAATCTTCCAACTTTTACTTGTTATATTCGTAATGAGTTTCTTTATAATCATAAAAAAAGGAATGGAGATGTAACTTTGTGTGACATACACTCTGTAGCATCCTTAGAGAAGCATGTACCCCTCTTTGAGGCGTTTCTAGAGAATGGGGTCAACTGGACTCGCAGACCAATTCATGCATTTTGTTGGAAACCAGATGCTCCAGTTTCAGAATTAGAAGAGTGTATGTGGTGGGATTGCTTTTCTCCTTATATTGATGTTCAGGTACGTTCAAGATTGGCTAACTTACGTGCTGAACTTATCAACTATAAGGGCAAAAAGAATGAAGGAACTTATATGTTTACTTTAGATTGGTCATGGGAATCAAAATCTACTTTGAACACGAACTTTAGTGAGACACCAGAGCATAAATGTGCTCATTTTTTCAAGATGGATAATGGAAACTTCTATGCATATCCAAATAATAAAATTTTATGGTATGACGATGCATGGACACGCAATAGAATTACCAAAAATCCAGGGTATGAAATCGATATGACTGAATATTCTGTTGAAAATCTTCGTAAAATTGAAACATCAGATGATTTTATGTACGAAGTAACGGAAATTAGGGATAGCAACCCCGTAAAAAGTTCTGATTTAACCAATCAGGAGCAAAAAAATGGGACAACCCTCGGATAGAGACAAGGATTACATGAAAGAAGTGTGGGGAACTACAAAATTAATCACAGATTACATGGTAACACCACCAAAAATGCTTCGTGAGATTGCAAATGACGATTTAACACCAAAAAAACATGATTTTGTGACTCAAAACGAACTTCATGAGAAAATTCGTAACGATGATGACTATGATGATTGGGAATATGGAGCAGAACCATTATATGAGTCAAAAAACTATAATAAATAAGATAGATTCAGAGCATTAAATGCCTTTAGAAAGGGTAAGTCAAGGTTTTAAAGATATTAGTATGACTTTTCAGAGTAATCCTTTGAGTAGTGACTTGATTACCCTTAAAAATGAAAGCGCAATTGCACGTTCAATTCGAAATATTGTATTTACTGTACCAGGAGAGAAATTTTTTAATGAAAATTTTGGTTCTAGAGTAAGTAAGTCTTTATTTGAAAATGTTGACGATATATCGGCATCTATTATTCAGGATGAAATCGAAAATTCAATTTTAAATTATGAACCAAGAGTTGAATTGATTGAAGTTAAAACAAATCCTAACTATGATAATAACGAATTTAATGTAACTATAATTTATAAAATTATTGGTGCTGATGTGTCTACGCAACAATTAGAGTTCGTCTTGCAACCTACTAGGTAAAAATGTCATTAGTAAATTTTTCAAATCTGGATTTTGACCAGATAAAAACTACTCTCAAAGATTATTTAAGATCAAATTCGAATTTTACAGATTATGATTTTGATGGTTCAAATTTATCTACAATTTTGGATGTATTAGCATACAACACTTATATCACTTCATACAATGCCAATATGGTAACTAATGAAGTTTTTATTGATAGTGCAACTCTTAGAGAAAATGTAGTAGCACTTGCAAGAAATATTGGATATGTACCAAGATCAAAAAAATCTGCAGAAGCTAATATTTCCTTTTTTGTAGACACTTCAAGTGAAACTCTAAAACCATCATCATTGATTCTAAACAAAGGTCCAGTTGCCTCGTCTTCAGGATCTTTTGGAAATTCCTCATTTATTTTTTCAATATTAAATGATATAACTGTTCCAGTATTTGATAATATTGCATCATTTGATAATATTTTAGTGTATGAAGGAAATTTGTTATCTACAAATTTTACTGTAAGTTCTTTTAATCCAAATCAAAGATTTATTATTCCTAATTCTGGAATTGACACACAACATATAAATGTTTTTGTATTGGAAGATGGATCGAGAGTAAAATATCAATTAAAAAACGATTTATTTGATCTCAATTCAGAATCTAGAATTTATTTTATTCAAGAAATTGAAGATGAAAGATATGAATTACTTTTTCCCGATGGAATTTTTGGTAGAAAACTTGAAGATGGTGATGAAATTGAAATTGAATATATTGTAAATAATGGCAATTTAGCAAATGGAATAAATCAATTTCTATTCAGCGGAAGGTTGACATATATTAAAAATAATGATTTTATTAATATAACTTCTGGAATATCTTTAATATCAGCAAATACAAATTCAAGTGGTGGTGAAGTAATTGAGTCTGTGGAGTCTATTAAAAAATATGCACCAAAAGTTTATTCTTCTTACAATAGAGCATTGACTGTTAGTGACTATGAATCTTTAATACCTTCTCGCATATATCCAGAAACAGAATCGTTGACAGTTTTTGGTGGTGAAGATTTATCTCCTCCACAATATGGAAAAGTCTTTATAAGCATTAAACCAAGAAATGGTGATTTTATACCCAATTTAATTAAAGAAAATATTAAAAATAAACTTAAAAAATATGCTGTTGCAGGTATTGTTCCTGAAATATTAGATTTAAAATATCTTGAAGTTGAGGTAGATTCGAAAATATATTACAATACAAATTTGGCACCAAATTCTGCATATGTAAAAAGCATTATAAACTCAAATATAGAAAAATATGCGGAATCTAGCGAGTTAAATAAGTATGGGGCCAAATTTAAATATAGTAAATTTTTAAAAGTTATAGATCAAAGTGATCCATCAATAACTTCAAATATAACAACTGTTCAAATGAGAAGAGACTTGAGAATTGTTGCAAATTCCTTTGTTGAGTATCAAATAGGTTTTGGCAATGAATTTCACATAAAGGCATCTCAATTTAATATTAAAACAACATCTTTTAAAGCAAGAATAAGAAATCAAATTAAAGATGTATATTTTACAGATATTGTCGATAGTAATGATTCTACAAAAGGAAATATTTTTATTTTTAGTTTACCTTCACCAGCATCTAAAGATTTTGTTATAGAAAATCAAAATGCTGGGACTGTTGATTATAAAAACGGAGTTATAACGTTAAATACTATTAATATAATTTCTGCAAAATTTAAAGATGGACGAGAAATTATAGAAATAGCAGCAATTCCACATTCCAATGATGTGATTGGAAAACAAGATTTATATTTAAGACTAGATATAAGTAAGAGCAATTTTGAAATGATTCAAGATTCAATCTCATCAGGATTGGATTTTTCAGCTTCTAATTACACAGTATCCTCAAGTTATAGTAATGACAATTTAGTAAGATTATAATAAAATGACAGAAAAAAGAGTTCAATTCAATAACATTGTTAAAAATCAACTTCCAGAATATGTAAGAGAAGAATTTCCTCTTATTTTAGAATTTTTATCGCAATATTATATTGGGCAAGAGTATCAGGGGGCCCCTGCTGATTTAATACAAAATATTGATCGTTATATAAAACTAAATGAAAATACCAATTTTAATCAAAATATCAAATTAAACGGTAATATTTCTTTTGATGATACTACAATTAATATTGATGCAGATTTTGGAACAACAGATGATTTTCCGGATTCTTATGGACTTTTTAAAATAAATGATGAAATAATTACGTATAAAAATAAAGACAAATATTCTTTTTTAAATTGTATAAGAGGATTTTCTGGAATAACTTCATATAAAAAAATTGGAAACCCAGAATCATTACTTTTTGAGTCTTCAATATCAGAAGAGCATAATTCTGGAGATAACGTAGAGAATTTGAGTGTTTTATTTTTGAAAGAATTTTTAAGTAAAATAAAAAAACAATTTCTGCCAGGATTTGATGAAAGAAATTTGGTAACTAAAAAAGTACAAAGATTTCCTGGTGGACCAAGTGATGATTTTTCTTTAGATCAAAATATTTTTATTAAACAATCAAAAGATTTTTATTCATCTAAGGGAACTGACCAATCATTTAAAATTCTATTCTTAGCCCTTTATGGGGAAAATGTTGAAGTAATAAAACCAAGAGAGTTCTTATTTAGACCATCAGATGCTGGTTATAAAATAACAAATAATTTAGTTGTTGAAAGTGTATCTGGAAATCCATTTGAATTGGAAAATCTAACTCTTCGTCAGGATTCATACTTTAATATAACAAAAGCATTTTCACCAGTAACAAAAGTGGAAAAAGTAAATTCCGGAATTGGTACGATAAGTTACTATGAAATAAGTTTAGATTCTGGATATGATAGAGATATTGCAGTTGATGGTGCAATTTATGGAAAATTTTCAGTTCATCCAAAAACAAAAATAATCGGAGAAGTTTTAATAGGACAAACTTACATTGATGTAGATTCTACTCTAGGGTTTCCTTTAAGTGGAGAATTGTCTTTAACATACCCAAATGGAGAATCTGGTATTATTAATTATGAGTCAAAAACTTTCACACAATTTTCAAATTGTTCTGGGATAACAGCAACTATATCAGATAATACTTCAATTGATATTAATACTTTTGCATATGCTTATGTTGGGATTGGAACCTCAAATTTAATAACAGTTAAAATACGATCAGTTTTAAATTCTCTAAATATAAACTATGATTCATATTATCATGCTGTCGGAGAAAAACTTAAAATAAAAACTTTAGGTATAAGTTTAAAAGATAAACTATCAAACAATTGGTATTTCAATACATCCCCATCATTTGAAGTTGAAAAAATCAATTCTCAACTTCCAGGAACTTATCGTATTATTTTATTTGATTCTCACGTATTTAGAATAGGTGATTCAATAGAAATCAAAGGTTCTGATGGGTCAATATATAAATTGAGTATAAAAAATATTTTAAGTGATAAAGTTTTTGATTGTGATGGACAATTTAATATAAACTTAAATTCTAAATTTATTTTAAAAAGAAATAGAACAAAAGCAGTTTCAACAAAATATAATATCAATACAATTGATGCAAATGTTCAAAATGTATATAAACTTGATAATAGGATATTAGTTTCTTCTTCATCTATTCCATATTATTCAAAACCAATTAATACCCAACTATTATCATATAGTTTAAATGGTATATTTCCTGAGAGTGAAATTTTTAAAATAACAATAAATTCAGATCATGGATTATATACTGGTGATGCTGTTTATTATACTCCAGAAAAAGATGGTGATACAGTTTTAAGTTCTCTATTTGAAGAGGGGATTTATTATGTTAAAAGAATAAATCAAAATGATATTAAATTGTCTAGAAGTAGATCAAATATTTTCAATGAAATTTATGTTAGATTATCTTCGGATAAAAATGTAGTTAATAATAAACTTGAATTATTGTATTTTAAAGGAAAATCTTTAGCAAATCAAAAACTTTTGAGAGAAATTTCTCCTCCTATAAACGATGGTAATTTATATCCCACAAATCCGGGACAAACTGGAATATTGATAAATGGAGTAGAAATTTTAAATTACAAATCAATAGATTCAATTTATTATGGAAATATTGAAAATATAAATGTTGTTGCTGGTGGAGAAGAATATGATATTATAAATCTTCCACAATTAATAATTAGAGATTCTATTGGAATTGGTGCCACTGGATATGTGGCAGTGAAAGGAAATTTAAAAGAAATAAAAATTATAAACCAAGGATTCGATTATTTAGAAACTCCCACAATAAAAATATCTGGAGGCAACGGAAGAGATGCCACAGCAGAAGTAATATTAACTGATACGTTACATCAAGTATCATTCAACTCAGAAGAAAAGTCAGCATTAGTTAATATATCAAATAATACTATAGGATTTTCAACATACCACAAATTTAGAAATAACGAACTATTAATTTATAAAACTTTTTCACAAAAAGCAATATCTGGATTGACAACTGATTCAAGTTATTATGTCTCGGTCCAAAATCCAACTACGATAAAGTTGTATAAAACTTCAAATGATTCTATTTTAGGAATTAATACAGTACCTTTGATTTCATATGGTAAAGGAAATCATACTTTTGAAGCATATAATAAGAAAAAAATAGTAAGTAAGATCACAGTAATAAATCCTGGAATAGATTATGAAAATAAAAAGAGAACTTGTTCACCTGTAGGAATTATTACATCTCTTGATTTAATACGAATTGTTGATCATGATTATAAATCCGGAGAGTTATTGACATATTCCGTTGATGGATCAGCTGCTTCAGGAATATCAACCACAAGTCAATATTACGTTACAAGAATTGATAAAGATAGTTTTAAACTATCAAACATAGGACCATCATCAAATAATCAAAGTTTTTTTTATGAAACAAAACAATATGTAAATATTGAAAGTGTTGGTCTTGGTACTCACATATTTAATTATCCTGAAATAACAGTAGAAGTAATTGGAAATATAGGAATTTCATCAGTTTCAACTGATGAATTTAAATGTAAGGTGCAACCAATTTTTCAAGGTGAAATAACTTCTGTTCATTTGACAAATAAAGGAACACAATATGGATCTTCTGATATTATTAATTATAAAAGAGAACCAGAAATTGAAGTAACAAGTGGTTCTGGTGCAGTTTTATATCCAATTGTTGTTAATGGAAAAATTATAGAAATTTTAATTAATGATGGAGGAGATTTATATACGTCACCACCAGAACTTATAGTAGATGGGAATGGGTCAGGTTGTGTATTGACTGCAATTTTAACTAATGGTAAAATAACATCAGTAAAAGTTGTAAGTTCTGGAATTGAATATCTTCAGAATTTAACAAGTATAAAAGTTATTTCTTCTGGATCTGGAGCAAAATTTATATCCAATATAAAATCTTGGAACGTTAATTTATTTAAAAAATATTTTGATGTTCTCAATGATGATGATGGTGTAATTTATACTAATATTAATAAAAATTATGGATTGGAATACTGTCATTTATATGCTCCTAGAGAACTTAGGAAAACATCTTATTCTACAGATTCTTCAGGGATTCCAAAATATTTAGAAACTGATTTACAACAACTTAATGGAATAGGGAGAGAAATTGATTCTCTCAATCATTCACCAATAATAGGGTGGGCTTATGATGGAAACCCCATTTATGGACCTTATGGTTATATAACAAAAAAAGGTGGTAATGTTGCTAGAATGAAATCTGGATATATTTTATCTTTAGATTCCAATAGACCATTACTCCCTCCAGAGTTTTTTGTTGAGGACTTTAAATATTTTCCATCAGATGATGAAACTGTTTTAGATGAAAATAATGGAAGATTTTGCAAAACACCAGATTTTCCAAATGGTACTTATGCTTATTTTGCAACTTTTGAACCTACTTTAGATAGTGGTGGTATTTTTAATGGGTTTAGAAAACCAAAGTTTCCATATTTGATAGGAAAAAATTATTCATCAAAACCCAATTCATTTAATTTCAATCCAAATTCGAATCAAGACGAATATAATCTAAATGATAATACTTGGTTGAGGAATTCTTATTCATATAACTTTAATAAAAAAAATAGTTATTATGAGTATATGATTTTTCCAAATAAATTGAAAGAGCAAATATCTGAAGTAAAAACAGTAGATGTTGGATCAATTGAAGGTGTTGGTATTACATCAGGGGGAATAAATTATAAGGTTGGTGATGAATTAGTATTAGATGTAACAAATATCGGGAGTGGCGGATTTAAATCTAAAGTATCAAAAATTTCAGGAAAAGAAATAAATTCTGTCAGTGTTTCAAGTACTAGTATTACAAACGTAGAATTTTATCCTATAGGTGGAGGAGGAAATTTTATTGGATTCTCATCTTCTCCTCACAAATTAAACAATTTTGATACAATTGAAATATCTGGATTAAGCACATCAGCATCATTTGTAGAAGGGTTTTACAAAATAGGTGTATCTACAAATAATTTTTTATTGTCGGGAATAGGAACAACGACTATAGGAATATCATCTACTGGAGTGACTGGGATAGTTACTTATATTTCAGTTAAAGGTAGTTTACTATATCCAGATGTTAGAGAAAACGATATTTTACAAATTGATCAAGAAAAAGTAAAAGTTTTAAATGTTGATGTACTTTCATCTAGAATTAGAATATTAAGAGAAATTGATGGAACAATTGGGTCTGCCCATACTTCAAATACTCCAGTATATGAAATCTCAAGAAAATTCAATGTGAATGTTGGGTATAGAACTTCTTTTTTAAACTTAAAAAATGTAGAAATTTATTTCAATCCTTTAGAATCTTTAGGACTAGGAACTATTTCTGGAGTTGGGATTGGTACAACTATAAAATTTTCAAATCCTGGTGCCGGACTGACAGAAATTTTTATACCAACAAAAACAATTTATATTCCAAGTCATAATTTAGAAACCGGAGACAGTTTGCTTTACAATTCTAATGGTGGAAGTACTATACAGACATTCACATCTGGAATTGGAACGACTTCAATATCAAATAACACAATATTCTATGTTGCAAAAATAACTTCAGACCTAATAGGAATATCAACAGTTAAAGTTGGTATTGGAACTACTGGAACAATTGTTGGAATTGCTTCAACTACACAAAACATAAGTACACTTCATTTTAGTGGTATTGGTACCGGTTTTTATCATAGTTTTAAAGTAAATTACCCAGAAATTTTAACTGGAAGAATTGATAAAAATATTGTGACAGTTTCCACTGCAGAAACACATGGACTGTCAAATAAAGACTTTGTTACTATTAAAGTAAATCCGAAAATATCAAAAACTTTTATAGTAAAATATAATGATTATAATAGAAGGACGACAATAGGATCTAAATCATTTTCATCTGCAGGAATCAATACTACTACAAATACTATAACTATTGTAAGACATAAACTTTTAGGTGGACAAAAAGTAATTCATACTGCTGATTTTCCTTCTGGTGGATTAGAAAATAATAAAATTTATTATATTAATGTGGTAGATAGAGATAATATTAGACTTTCAAACACTTTTTATGATTCAACTAGTTTAAAACCTTCAACGATTAATATAACAAGTTCATCTGATGGGTTATTATCTTTAATTAATCCCACAATAGAAGCGTATAGAAATTCTAAATTAATTTTTGATCTTTCAGATTCTTCATTATCTCATGCTCAAGAAACTTTATCTGTTTCATCTTTTGATTTTAACTTATTTGTTGCCTCAAATTTTAATAAAAAATATGAAAAAATAGAAGACAATCTTATTACAATTCAAAAGCAAGGGATTATTGGGGTTTCTACCAATGCTCAAGTATCGGTTACTGTAAATGAAAATACACCAGAATTATTATATTATAAATTAAATCCAACAAATCTCATTTCAATACCAGAAATTAAAAAAGAAATAGTAACAGATAATGAAGTATTTGGAAATAATAGTATTTTTGTTAGAGATAGTTTTTATAATGGAGATCATGAAATTTTAGTTTCAACTGGAAGCACCTTCACATATAATTTGGAGGCATATCCAGAAGAAATATCATATACAAGTGAAAATTCTGAAATAAATTATATTACAGATTCTGTAAATGTATCTGGACCAATAAATTCTGTGGATATTATCAGTGGTGGTTATAATTTTGATATTCTACCAGGAATATCTTCAATTATTACTAATAATGGTATCGGTGCGATTTTAGATTTGCAAAGTTCTTCTATTGGTGCAATTAAAAGTACACAAATAAAGAATATAGGATTTGATTATCCAACAGACTTTACTATGAGGCCAACTTTTAGAATTCCGAAAATTTTAAAATTAGAACCACTATCTTCATTTGATAATATTGGAATTACTTCTTCTGGAATTGGATATGCTATTGCGCCAAAATTAATAGTTATTGATGGAAAAACTAAAAATAGAATAAATGATGTAGATCTTAGATATAACGTATCTGATAGTTCAGTATCTATATTAAAAAATACAAAAGGATTATTTCAAATAATTCCAACAATTTTACCAATTCAAAATTGTAATGGAGTTGGCATATCAAGTATATCTTACAATTCATCTACTAAAGATGTAACATTAACATTGTCTGTTGGATTTACTACAGTTTTTGGATTCCCATTTTCAATAAATGATAAAATTATTGTAGAAGGTGTTTCTATTGGTACTGGTACTACAGCAAGAGGATATAATTCAGAAAATTATAATTATGAACTTTTTACTATTACAAATGTAAATCCCAATTATGGTGGATTAACAGCAAATATTACGTACAATTTGAGTCAATTTTTATCAGAAGGCGAAAGTCCAGGAATTTTTGTTTCAGTGGAATCTTCGGGAGTAGTAGTACCAGAAAAATATTTTCCAATATTTAATTTAAAATTGAAGAAAAATATTTTTTATTTGGGAGAAGAAGTTACAACTCTTTCAAATGACAATTTTGGGAAAATGTTTAGATTTGATCCAATAACAGAATATGCAATAATTGAAACTACAGATGATTTTGAAGAAGGTCAAATTTTATTAGGAAAATCTTCTGGTGCCCAAGCACTAATAACTCAATCACAGGGATTTGAATTTGATTATAAACTAGATTCATTTTCAAAAGTTTATGGTGGATGGTCTTATGATGCTGGTATATTGAATGAAACTTCACAAAGAATTCAAGATAGTTTTTATTATCAAAATTTTTCTTATTCACTTAAATCAAAGGTAAACTATGATGATTGGAATGACGTTGTAAGTAATTTAAATCATACTTCAGGATTTAAAAAGTTTTCAGACTATCAATTAGAATCAAATACATTGAATATCAATTCTTTAGTGGTTGGTTCAAGTGATGTTGATTTGAGAATAGATTTAGTTGGAGTTGTAGATTTGAATTGTGTTTATAATTTTGATTTAGTTTCTGAAAATGCATTAAATATAGATTCAAATATAGTATCTGACGAGATAATATTTAATAGTGTAATATTGAAAGATTACAACGAATCTATTGGAAATAGAGTATTATTATTTGACGATATAAGTAACCAATTTAATAGTAACCCAAGACCTACTCAATATAGTGTTGTACATAGGGTTGCTGCTTCTTATGCAAGAACACAAAAATATATTATCTTTACTAAAGATGCAAGATATACAGATGAAAAAAAATTAACAGTAGCTACATTTTTAATTGATAATAATAACCTTACATATTTAAATCAATATGGAGTTGAGGGACAAGATGATTTGGGTGATTTTGATGTTACAGTAGATGGTTCAGATGTAATATTACAATTTTATCCACATAAGTTTAGTGTGAATGATTATGATACAACATCAATATCATATAATTTAAAAGATTCTTTAACCTCTGTTGGAAGTTCTGATTTTGGGTGTGTGAGTATAGCAACTTCCAGTATTTCAGTTTCTTCCGGATCAACTACTACAATAGTTGGAATTGCTGTTACGTACACTTCTTCTAAAATTCTAGTGGAAATAGGAACTCCAAATGGTTTATTTCAATATGATGAGTTGAATTTAGTTCATAATGGGTCAGACGTTAATTTATTGGAATTTGGTAAAATAAACAATCTTAATGATGATGAATATGTTGGTTCTGGATTGGGCACATATAATGCATATATTTCAGGATCTAAAATTAATTTAGATTTTGCACCAAACCCTGGAATTGCAGCAACAGTTAATCTAATTAGAATTTCTATTGGTGATACTTCATCTACAGGGATTGGAACATATCAAATGAGACATGTTCTTATTAGAGGAAGTTCTACATCAATAGCATCTTCAACTTCACCAATATCAAATGTTATTGAAACATATGATCAAACATATGATGCAGCATATTTTATCGTTCAAGTTTCTGATGTAACAAATAACAGACATCAAATGTCTGAAGTTTTGGTCATTGACAATGAAACTTATTCACAAACATATCAAACAGAATATGCTGTTGTCGAAACTTCTTCTGGACTAGGAACCATAGGATCTACATGCTCAACTTTTACAAATTTAACTTTTACACCCAATCCAAATATAGATGTGGTAGTTAAGGTTTATATGAATGCATTTAAATATGACGAAACCTTGCTACCAGATCAAATAAATTTTAATAATGCAATTATTGAAACAGATTTTTCTGAATATTTTGGAACTGAAACTGATATTAAAAGGGAATTTGGATTGACATATGAAACTTATCCAGTATTTGTGAGAGACTTTCTAGGAAATGAGAGTTCTGTAGTAAATGTTGTAGACAGTACTATTAAATTACCAAATCATTTCTTTGTTACTGGAGAAAAACTCACGTATACTTATGCTGGAGTTGGTTCAACACAAGCTATTGGTATTGCTGTTACCTCAGTTATTGGTGTTGGAGTTACTGATAAACTTCCAACAACAGTTTATGTAGTTAAAATTGATGATAAAACTATAAAATTATCTGAGAGTGCAGAAAATGCTCTCAAATTAATTCCAATCACATTTAATTTGACAAATGTTGGAATAGGAACTTCACATACACTGACAGCACACAATCAAAATAACAAAGTATTAATATCTTTAGATAATAATATACAATCACCAGTTGTTTCAACTTCACAAACAACATCTCTTGCTAAAGAAGTTAACTCCATTGATGATATAATTTATTTTACTGGTATAACTTCTTTCTTTGGTAGTGATTTAATTAGAATTGGAAGTGAAATTCTCAGAATTGATGGTGTTGGAATAGGAAGTACTAATGCAATAAGAGTAAAAAGATCTTGGTTAGGAACAAATTATGCTGGTTATTCTACCGGATCTTTGGTGACAAAAGTTACAGGAAATTATAACATAGTTGGAAATAATTTAAATTTTGTATCTGCACCTTACGGAAATATTCCATTATCGACATCAACAAATAGACCAGATGAAAGAGACTGGTTAGGAATATCTACTAGTTCTAAATTTCATGGAAGAATGTTCATGCGGTCTGGTGAATTAAATAATTCTAATGAAACTTATTATAGAAATTATATATTTGATGACATATCAGATTCTTTTACCGGAATAATATCTACTTTTACATTAAAATCATCAGGAGCAAATGTAACAGGAATATCAACAAACAACGCAATTATATTAATAAATGAAATATTTCAAGATCCTTTTGTTATAGGTGGAGAATCAGATAATTATATCTTGTCAGAATCTCTAGGAGAAACCAATATTACATTTGTGGGATCTGCATTAACAATTGCGAATGATATAGGAATTTCTTCTTTTCCTAGAGGAGGAATGATAGTTTCTGTTGGATCTAGTAGTGGGTTTGGATATCAACCACTAATATCAGCAGGTGGAACTTCTATTATTTCTATTGCAGGAACTGTTCAATCTATCAGTATTGGAAATACGGGATCTGGATATAGAGTTTCTACTAATTATCAAATTTTATCAAAAACATCATCTGCTGTTGGAATTGGATCTACTATAATATTTTTACAAAATGAAAATAGTATATTTGGTATATTAAATCTTTTAAATACTGGATCAAATTGTACTATAGGTGTTGGAACTTATGTATTACCAACAAGTATAGTTTCTATTGCATCAACCTTTATTCGTATTGGAGTTGGAAGTACTAACTCATATAGTATTCCATCAGGAACTTCTGTAAGTGTGAATATTTCTAATCCTCAAATAGGAATAGTAAATGTCGGTGTTGCAAATAGTTCAGTAGGTGTTGCAACAGTTACTCATATTGGATTTGCAACTATTATTTCAGGAAGAATCTCATCATCGGTATCAATTACTAATACTGGATCTGGATATACTACTTCAAATCCTCCTATTGTAATAATTGATGACCCAAGTTCATATTCTAATATCTCACTCAGATATAGTTCATCTTCTTCTGGATTTGGAACTGAAGCAAAAATTGATGTTGTAGTTGGCCAAGGATCGAGTATCATAGATTTTGAAATTAAATCTACTGGATATGGATATGGACAGGGACAAATTTTAACTTTACCTATTGGTGGATTGTCTGGAATACCAACAACTTCTGGTTATATCCCTTTTGAAATAACAATAGAAAAAACAATTAATGATAAATTTTCTGGATGGAGTGTTGGAGAATTGCAAGTTCTTGATAATTTTGATTCTTTATTCAATGGTAAAAGAAGAGTTTTTTCTTTAAAATTAGCAGGAGAGGTAATTGCTATTTTTTCTGGTCCTGGATCCAATATTAAGGTAGAATATACTTTGTTAGTCTTTATTAATAGTATTTTGCAAGTTCCAGGAGAGGGATATTTATTTAAAGGTGGTACTAATATAATATTCACAGAGGCACCAAAAGAAGGAGACACTTCAAATATTATTTTTTATAGAGGAACTGGTGATATTGATGTAGTTGAAAGAGAAGTTTTAAGTACAGTAAAATCTGGAGACAATCTGACAATAGAATATTCAGCATCTCTTAATCAATCTCCAATTCTTCTAGAAGAAGAGAGACTTATTATTGATATTCCTAGTGTAAATATAGTTTCTACAAATTCGTATTATGGTCCAGGAAATGTTGATGATCCAGATCTTTTAAGACCAGTTAAATGGTGTAGACAAGTAGAAGATGTTTTTATAAATTCTAAAATAGTAGGAAAGAGTAGGGATTTATATGAATCATCTATAAGTCCTTCAGCATATTTAATTAAATCTGTTGGGATGGGTGATACGGAAGTTTTTGTTGATAATATTCGTCCATTTTTTAATCCAATAAATGAATTTAATTCACTAGCTGTTGGATTAAATCCTTTATTAGATCATTTGTCTTTTCAAAAAAGTATTTTTATAATTTCACAGGATCCTAAAGTTTCTGCCTCTGCAACTGCTATTGTTTCTGCGACAGGCACAATATCATCAGTTGTGATTACAGACGGTGGAGTAGGTTATAGCACTGCCACAGTGAGTTTTGGTTCGACAGTTGGTAGCGGTACAACAACTCAGGCATTTGGATCAGTAATTGTTGGTGTAGGAGGAACAATCACTGGAATTGCAATTACAAATCCTGGAGTTGGGTATACATCATCAAATCCACCTCAGGTTTTAATTTCTTCACCAGTTGTTACTACAGAAATTAGTGGAGTTTCTTCTTATTCAGGAGATTCTGGAGTTATTGTTGGATTTGGAACTACCACACAATCATCTACAGATAAACTTATATTTGATTTCTATATTCCACAAGATTCTTTCTTGAGAAATACTTCTATAGTTGGAACTGCTATTACTTTAAGTTCTATTAGTGTCAATGATTACTTTACTGTTTATGATTCTAATGTTGGTTTTGGAAGTACAGTTTTGATATCCAGAAATAATAATAATGAAATTATTGGATTCGGAACAAATTTTGCAGATAACGTGTATCAAGTTGATTCTGTGGTTAATGTAAGTGTTGCAAATACTATGATTGGCATTGCAACAGTTGGTACTGCAACAACAACAGTAAGAAGAGTTTATGCTCGAATATCTGGAGTTGGAACAATTAACTTTAGTTCTACCTTAATAACTTTTGATTCAACGTCTTCAGTGTTCACATTTGATAATGTTGGAAGTGTTGGAAGTGGATTTACAGGAGTTGTTACTCCATCAAATTACTTCGGAAACTTTAGTTGGGGTAAGATACAATTATCAGCAAGAAAAGAACCAAATGAATTCAATTTTTATGGTGATCGAAGATCTGGTGGAATTACAACATCAGCAATTGTTCAAAGAACTAAACCACTCAAATTTAAGAACTATTTGATCTAAATACTTATAAACTAAAATATCCATAATGGCAAGAGTAGCAATAAACACAGGAGCATCTGCAAATGACGGAACAGGTACTAATTTAAGATCTGCTGGTGGGATTCTCAATAGTAATTTTTTAGAACTTTATACTTATTTGGGAGCAGGAAGTACAACAGTTCTCTCTGCTCCACTATGGAGTTCCACAAATGCAGGGATTAACACACTCAGAAATGTTGGAATAGGAACCACAAATCCAACAGAAAAACTTACAGTTGTTGGAGTAACATCATCAACATCATTTTATGGAGATTCATCATATACTGCAAGTGGTAGATGGACATTAGGTGCCAATGGATCTGCTGATTATACTTTCACTGGAATTGGATTTACTCAGACAACTAATGATCCGGTTCTTTATCTTGCAAGAGGTAGAGTTTATGAGTTTGTAAATAACTCTGGTGGTAGCCATCCATTTCAAATACGTTTAAGTAATGGTGGTGCTGCGTATAGTGATGGTGTCACTAATAATGGTGGTGCAAGTGGTGTTATAAGATTTGAAATTCCATTTAGTGCTCCAAATACTTTATATTATCAATGTACTTCTCATTCTGGAATGGGAAACACAATAAGTGTTTATCCAAATACAATCTAAAATACCTAATAAATAATAAAAAAAGACTATAAAATGGCAGCAATCATAACTGATCAAATTAGAATATTAAATGCAAAGAATTTTGTTGCGGGTGTAACAACATCTACAAATACATATTATTCTTTTGTTGGGTTAACTAATCCAACAAATATACAATCTGATTGGGATTCAAACCCCCCAAGTCCTTCTGATAATTTTGATGAGGAAAATAATTATTGGGACACAATGATTGCATTAAAAAAAATAGATAAAAGTGATATTGCATTAGTTGTACCCAAACGTTTTTGGGTATCTGGAACAACTTATGATATGTATCGTCATGATTATAGTATTTCAAAGCAAGCAAGGTCAGGGTCCACTAATTTATATTCTTCTAGGTATTTTTTAGTTAACAGCGATTATCGAGTTTACATTTGTTTACAAAATGGCACAACTCCAGAAACTCCAAATGGACAACCTTCATTAGATGAACCAGTATTTACAGATTTGGAACCAAAATCTGCAGGAACTACTGGAGATGGGTATATTTGGAAATACTTATATACTATAAAACCATCTGAGATATCAAAGTTCGAATCTGTTGATTTTATTTCTGTACCATCAAATTGGGAAACATCTGTTGAAAATGCTGCAATACGAGATAATGCTATTGATGGATCAATCAAAATAGTTACTATTCTCGACAGAGGTGTTGGTGTTGGAGTAGCTAACGGAACTTACACAAGAGTTCCAATTAAAGGTGACGGCATTGGGGCAGAGTGTACTATATCTATTGATAATGATCAAAAAGTTGAGTCTATTACGGTATCAAATCAAGGGTCTGAATACACTTATGGAAATGTTGATTTAGCAGCAGGAAATATTCCAGTAACATCTACTAATCCAATATTTAATGTAATTATTCCTCCAGATGGTGGTCATGGTGCAAATATTTACAGAGAACTTGGTGTAAAAAATGTTCTTCTATATTCAAGAATTGAAAATGATGTTGAAAATCCAGATTTTATTACTGGAAATCAAATTTCTAGAATTGGCATAGTAGAAAATCCAAAAGCATATGAATCTATACAGAATTTAAGTTTAAGTAAAGCAAGCGCTGTTTATGCAATAAAATTAACAGGTAATGCAGCAACATCAGCTACATTTCAGATAAATACCACTATTACACAAACAATAGGGTCAGGAATAACAGCGGCTGGTAAAGTAATAAGTTATGATCAAACCACTACAGTTTTAAAATATTGGCAAGATAGGACTCTTGCTGGATTTACAACAACTCCAGGAGCAGGAATAGGAATAACAAATCCTATCTATGGATATGAGTTAAACAAATTTTTAAGTTCTCCTTTAAGTGGTGGAAGTTTAATAATCAATGGCGGATCAGTTCCACTTGGTATCGACACCTCATTTACTGGTATATCTACTGTAATAAATAATAGAACATACTATCTTGGACAGTCATTTACTAATGGTTTGTCTAATCCAGAGGTTAAAAAGCACACTGGAAACATAATTTATGTTGATAATCGCCCATCAATTACAAGGTCAACCAATCAAAAGGAAGACATCAAAGTAATATTGCAATTTTAAAAAAAAATGTCACAGGTTACTAATCTCAACGTTTCTCCATACTTCGATGATTACAATTCCCCAGAGGTGGGAGCAAAAGATAAAGATTATTATCAGGTTCTCTTCAAACCTGGATATCCTGTACAAGCAAGAGAATTAACTACTTTACAGTCAATATTACAAAATCAAATAGAAAAATTTGGACAACACTTTTTTAAAGAAGGTGCAAAAGTTATTCCAGGAAATACTGGATATAATGTTTTTTATTACGCAGTTCAACTTCAAAATACTTACATTGGAGTACCAATAGATGTTTATGTAAATTCATTAATTGGGAAAAAAATTACAGGATTAACTTCGGGTGTTTCGGCAGTTGTTGATAGAATTTTATTGTCAAAAGATTCTGAAAAAAGAAATACAACTCTTTATATTCAATATTTAAATTCAAATCCAGATAATAATACTTTAGAAGATTTTTCTAGCGGAGAATTATTAATTTGTTCTGAAAATATTAATACAGAGCAGTTGGGTACAACAATAATTCCAGCAGGAGAACCTTTTGCGTCTACTATACAAACAAATCCAAATTCTGTTGGATCTGCATTTTCAATAACAAATGGCGTTTATTTCATTCGTGGAAGATTTATAAATGTAGATTCTGAGGTTTTATTATTAGATCAATATTCAAATATTCCAAGTTATAGAGTTGGATTAATAATTACAGAAAAAATTGTAAATTCTGATATAGATGAAAGTTTAAATGACAATTCAAGAGGATTTAATAATTATTCTGCTCCAGGTTCTGATAGATTAAAAATAACTCTTAGATTAGGTAAAAAATCTTTAGATAACTTTGATGATAATGATTTTGTGGAATTGGCCACAGTTCAAAATGGAATTTTGAGATCTAAAAAAACTAATACTGAATACAATTTAATAGCAGATGAATTTGCTAGAAGAACTTTTTCAGAATCTGGTGACTATACTATAAAACCATTTGATATTTCAATTAAAGAATCACTTAACAATAGAGAAGGAAATGGTGGAATATTTTTTGAAGATCGTTTAACTAATGGTGGTTCAGTTCCAAATAAAGATTTGGCATTATATCAAATATCTCCTGGAAAAGCATTCGTTCGCGGATACGAAGTAGAAATTATAAGTTCAAATTTTTTAGATATTCCAAAACCAAGAACATCAACAACTGTAGACAATCAAGCAATTAGTTTTAATACTGGATCCACTTTTACATTAAACAGAGTATATGGTACACCTTTAACTGGTATTGGAAATACTTATGTCTTAAGTTTAAGAGATGAAAGAGTTGGAACTTTCAGCACAATTGCATCAGGAAAAGAAATTGGTGTTGCCAGAGTTTATGATTTTTATTTAGAATCTGGTTCATATGATGTTGCCAATTCCAATTTAAATCGTTGGAGTATTTCTTTATATGATATACAAACAGTATCAGAAATAACACTAAATCAACCAATTACTTTAAGTGTTCCTACATTTATCAAAGGTAAAAGAAGTGGTGCCACTGCATTTTTAAAGGATGCCATAGATAATAAATCAACGTTCTCTATTTATCAACAAAATGGAAACTTTGTTTCTAATGAATCATTTATAATAAATGGAATTGATAATACAAGAGTTTCAATAGCAGTAACTTCTTATGGAATTTCTGATGTCAAATCAGTTTATGGAATAGTTGGATCAGCAAAAACTTTCACATCTGATATTTTACAATCAAATTTATTTCAAGTTGGGTCTGCAAATATTTCACCAATTCATTCTGGAATTAGCACAGTTACAACTACAAATGTTAATTTTCCCAATAATGATTTAAAGATAAATTCTTTAGTTCAATATAGTGATCCTAACCACCTAGATCCGATATTTGCAAAAATAGTTGGAATTAGCACAAGTAGTGTAACTATTGTTGGTGTGGCAACAGTTACTGGTATATGTACAGGAAAATTACCAACCAACAATCTTTCTGTATCCGATTTTAAAGTTTTAACAACAAGATTAAATTTTTCATCCGATAATACCTTTTTTACTAGGTTATCAAAATCAAATGTGTCAAATGTCGATTTAAAAAATTCTACATTAACTATCAGAAAAACTTATAGTAATGTTGATATTCAGAATGGAAAACTATCGTCAACAGTATCTGCTGGGATTAATGAAACTTTTTTACCATTTGATGAGGAAAGATATACATTAGTACGATCAGATGGTTCTTATGAAATTTTAACTTCAGATAAATTTGAGTTTACTTTAGGATCGCAATCTTTAATGATCTATGGATTAGGATCAAATGATGTTGGATGTACTCTCCATACAACATTGAGAAAAATTTCACCAACAAATAAAATTAAAATTAAAAAAAGAATTAATACTTTAATTGTAGATAAATCATCTAAACCATCATCCGGAATCGGATCTACAACTTTAAATGATGGATTAATCTATGGCAATTATCCATATGGCACTAGAATTCAAGATGAATTAATCTCTTTAAATGTTCCTGATGTAATTAAAATTTTTGGTATTTTTGAATCTATTGATAATAATACACCATCAGCTCCAAAAATGACTCTTAGTTCTATTATTAGTCCAACATCAAAAACTTCAGATTTAATTATAGGTGAAAAAATTATAGGAAGAAATTCTGGTGCGGTAGGGTTGATTGCTGAAAGATTAACAGATTCTCAAATAACATTTATTCCAATTTCCAGTTCAAACTTTTCGGAAGGAGAAGTGATTAAATGTCAAGAATCTAATATAGATGCAATTATCACTTCTTTGTCTAGTTCTAGTTTAGATATTTCATCTAAATTTACATTTTCATCGGGACAAAATAATTATTTTTATGACATTGGAACTTTATCGAGAAAATCAAAAATATCTGCTCCATTAAGAAAAATTAAAGTTTATTTTCTCAATGGTTATTATGATTCTTCTGATAATGGAGATATCACAACCATAAATTCTTATAATAGTTTTGATTATTCTACAGAAGTACAAAGAGTGAGTGGTTTAAGAAATACAGACATTATCGATATAAGACCAGCAGTTTCAAATTATAGTGTTTTAGAAAATTCTAGATCTCCATTTGAATTTTATGGCAGAACATTTAATTCTTCTGGAAGTTCTGCAACAAATATTTTAGCATCAGACGAACCTATATCAATATCATTTTCACATTATCTTGGTAGAACTGATAGAATTTTTGTGTCATCAGATGGAAAACTTCAAGTTTCATATGGTGTACCATCAGAAAAATTTGAACCTCCAATTTCAATAGAGGGTGCTCTTGAGATTGGTTCAATAAAACTTCCACCTTATCTTTACAATGTAGGAGATGCTTCTATTAAATTTTTGGAAAATAAAGGTTATACAATGTCTGATATCAGAAGACTTGAAAATAGAATTAAAAATTTAGAATACTATACATCATTATCATTATTGGAAACAAATACTGCAAATCTTTTTATTCCAGACTCGAATGGTTTAAATAAATTTAAGTCAGGATTTTTTGTAGATAATTTTAAAACACTATTTTCTCAAGAAGAATCATTTGAAATTAAGAATAGTATAGATGTTAAAAATAGTGAAATAAGACCTAGACACTACACCACATCTTTGGATTTAATTACTGGACCGGTTGTTAATGCAGATTCAAATAGAGATTTAGCATTTATTCAACCAGAGGGAATTAATATTAAAAAAACAGGAGATATTATTACTTTAAATTATACTGAAGTAGAATGGTTAAAACAAACTTTTGCAACTAGAACAGAAAGTATTACCCCATATATTATTAGTTTCTGGCAAGCAACATTAGAATTGACTCCACCATCAGATACTTGGGTAGATACAGTTCTCTTACAACCAAAAATTATTAATCAGGAAGGTAACTATGCAGAAACTGTTGCAACTGCTGTTATAAATCTTGGATTTAATCCAAATACTGGATTTGCTCCTGTTGCATGGAATTCCTGGGAAACGAATTGGATTGGAGAAGAAAAAATTACCAACACTACACAAAGAAATGAAGCGTCTCGTAGGAAAACAGGTAGTAGTGAAACTTGGCGTGATGGTGGTGGGTGGACATGGAGGAATGATACTTTTCAAACTACAGTAACTACTACTGAGGATACAACACAAGAAACTATAACGACTGGACAAGAATCTAGAGGTGGATCTCAAACTTTTATTTCTGAGCAATTTGATGTTACTGCTCAAGGAGAAAAACTTTTAAGTAGAGATTTAGTTGCTTTTATGAGATCTAGAAATGTACAACTAGTTTGCAAAAGATTAAAACCACTTACAAGATTGTATGCATTTTTTGATAACATTGAAGTTACTCAATATTGTGTTCCAAAACTTTTAAATATAAGTATGAAGTCTGGCGTTTTTATAGTTGGAGAAACTGTTATAGGAACATTAGATACATCTGGAGTAAACAGAAGTACTCCTGGAACAACACCAAGAATTACCTTTAGAGTAGCATCATCAAAACATAAAGAAGGCCCATATAATGCTCCAACTTCACAATTTACACAAAATCCATATTCATCAAGAGTTATACCACCATCTTATTCATCAACTTCAGAAATACTTAACATAGATACATTTTCATTATCAGACAAAGTTCAAGGAGAGTATGGTGGTTGGGTATCATCTGGAATGATATTTGTTGGACAAACTAGTGGAGCTGTTGCAACATTAAATGATTTTAAATTGATATCGAGTATTTCTTCAGATTGGATAGGAAGTTTTTTCATACCAGACCCAAATGTTTCAACAAACCCAAGATTTGAAACTGGAACTAAAGTATTAACATTAATTAATAATGAAAGAAATGATCAAAATAAAGCAACAACAATTGGAGAAGAGTCTTATTCCTCAAGTGGTATTTTAGAAACTTTTCAAGAAGATATCATATCTGTTAGAAATGCAAGAATAGAAAACAAACAATTATTTGAACAAAGAGCAATATTCAGTACAACAGGACCTCAACTTATAAAATCAATAATTACTGGACAGACAACTAGATCGGAGTCTCAAGATGTTTTTGTTGATCCTTTAGCACAATCATTTTTAGTTGAAGAACCTAATGGTATTTTTATTACAAGTTGTGAAGTTTATTTTCAATCTAAGGATGATGCAGAGATTCCATGCATATTCCAACTAAGAACTATGCAAACAGGAGTTCCAACTCAAAAAATATTACCATTTTCTGAAGTAGTTTTAAGTCCAGATGAAGTGAATGTATCTAATGATGGATCTGTTCCAACTAAATTTACCTTTAAATCTCCGGTATATTTGGAAGGTGGTGGAACATCATATGCGATGTGCTTGTTATCACTTTCTACTAAATATCAAGTTTATATTTCTAGAGTTGGTGAAGAAGACATTCAAACTCAAACATTTATATCAAACCAGCCGTATTTGGGGTCGCTTTTTAAATCTCAAAATGGATCAACATGGGATGCAAGTCAGTGGGAAGATTTAAAGTTTAACTTGTATAGAGCTGAATTTGCAACTAAAGGTAATGTTCAATTTTATAACCCCATTCTTTCTGAAGGAAATAGTCAGGTTGCAAATCTTTTATCTGATCCTTTAAGTCTAAATTCTAGAGAAATTAGAATAGGTCTATCAACTTCAATCACAGATTCTGGACTGAAATTGGGAAATACAATTGTACAGCAGGGTACAAATGCAACCGGGAATTATGTTGGTAGTGCTGGATCCGCTACAGGTTCTCTTACAATAACTAACTCTGGTATTGGATATACTCCATCTTCTGGAGGAAAAACTTTTAATGGTATAAATTTGGTTACAATTAGTGGTAGCGGAAGAAATGCAACAGCAAATATAACAATAAGTAACGGAGTTTCTGTAGCTGCCACAATTAGTAATGGTGGATTTGGTTATAGAATTGGCGATGTTTTGGGAATAGGAACAATGGGAAACATTCCTATTGGAAGAAATGCTAGATTATCTGTAGTTTCTATAGGAAACACTAATGAATTAATTTTAAGTGATGTTCAGGGAGAATTTATTGTTTCTGGAGTTGGAAACACAGTTAGATACAATAATAATTCTGGAGATAATGTTGGATTAAATTCAATGTCTGGAGGAAATGTTCAGATTAGCAATATTCAAGTGGTAAATGACGGTCTTCATATTTTGGTGAATCATGTAAATCATGGAATGCATTTTGCAGACAATTATGTTACTTTATCAAATATTCAGTCTGATGTTTTACCAACAAAACTTTCTTTAGCATACACTTCAGATTCAACTTCAGCACTTTCTGTTGAAAATGCATCTTCATTTTCAACTTTTGAAAATGTTGGAGTGGGAACAACAAATCCAGGTTACCTGTTAATTCAAGATGAAATAATATCATATACTCAAGTTTCTGGAAATACTATTGGTGGAACTATCACCAGAATTTTCTCACCAACAACAAACGTTCCTGGGGAAATAAGCATAGCTTTGTTTAAAAGAGATTACCCAGCAGGAACATTAGTTTATAAGTACGAATTGGGTGGTGTTTCTTTGAGAAGAATTAATAAAACACACAATTTACAAGATTCTACAATTTCAGATTCAATATCATTCGATTCTTATAATATAAAAGTAAATACTGCATTAGATGGAATTGATAGAAGCAGTGATTCTGGTTATCCAAAACTTTACATGAATAAAACAAGATTTGCTGGGGGTAATAACATTAAAGCAACACAAAATATTCCATTTGAAATTATTTCACCCATGATTCAAAATACCACTGTTTCTGGAACCAAACTTGACGGAAAAATCAGAACTATCACTGGGCAGAGTATTAGTGGATCTGAAATTCCATATCAAAATAGCGGATTCGAAAATATTTCAATAAACAAATCAAACTATCTAAGTAGTACAAGATTAATATGTTCTAATGTAAATGAAACAAATAATCTTATAGGATTAAACTTACCTGGAAATAAATCATTCAATATTCAATTGGATTTGGAAACGGTTGACACTAGAGTTTCACCAGTTATCGATAGTCAAAGAATTAATGCTATATTTGTTTCAAATAGAGTTAATAGTGTTATCACAGATTATGCTGAAGATAACAGAGTAAATGACCCATTAACAGACCCTACATCTTTTCAATATATCACTAAAGAAATATCAGTAGAAAATCCTGCAACATCTTTAAAAGTTATATTATCTGCATATATCAATGAATATTCAGATATAAGAGTATTTTATGCAATAGGAGATAAATCAGGATTGAAACCTATATTTGTACCTTTTCCAGGATATTTAAATTTGGATTATAGAGGTAGAGTTATTGATTCGACAAATAATGATGGAACATCTGATTCTTTAGTTTCAAGGTCTCAATCTCTTCAATTTGAATCATCTTTAATTGATTTTAAAGAGTATACTTTTACTGCAGATGAATTACCATCATTTAAATTTTATAGAATTAAATTCTTAGCAACTTCAACAAATCAAACTTATCCACCAAGAGTAAAAGAGTTCAGAACAATTTCTTTAGCATAATGAAATGAAAGAATATTTAAAAGTTACTGGTCATAATAATTTTATTAGAGATCCAAAAACAAATTCAATTATAAACACAAATATGTCAAATTATAATGAATATCTTATTGTAAAGGATATCAAATTAAAAGAAGATAAAAAAGTGCAAACTATAGAAGAAGAAGTTTATAATATTAAAAATGATATTAGTGAAATTAAATCACTTTTAAAAGAACTCTTAAAGAAATAATCTTTACTAAATCATAAATATTTTAAAGGAAGCAAATAAATGGCACAACCAACTACTCGACAAGAACTTATAGATTATTGTAAAAGAAAGTTGGGAGCACCAGTGCTTGAAATTAATGTTGCAGATGAACAAATTGATGATTTGGTAGATGATGCAATACAACTATTTCAAGAACGTCATTTTGATGGAGTTTACCCTACCTTTTACAAATATCAAATAACTCAGAATGATATAAACAGAGGTAGGTCACCTGGAAATAATTCTGTTGTTGGACTTGTAACTACCACAGTAACAACAAATATTGTGGGTACTGCAACGACTTTTAGATATACGGAAAATAGTAATTATTTACAAGTACCACCAAATATAATTGGAGTAAATAAAATATTTCAATTTGATGGTAATAATGCCATTACCAATAATATGTTCAGTATAAAATATCAATTATTTCTAAATGATGTATATTCTTTTGGAGCTCTTGAGATATTAAGTTATGCAATGGTCAAAACATATCTGGAAGATTTGGATTTTTTATTGAACACTCAAAAACAAATAAGATTTAATAAAAGACAAGATAGATTATATTTAGATATTGATTGGAGTAGTATTTCTGTAGGAACTTACATTATTATTGATTGTTATTCAACTTTAGACCCAAATGATTATGTAAGAATTTATAATGATTCCTTTTTAAAACCATACTTAACATCATTAATCAAACGTCAATGGGGTCAAAATTTAATTAAATTTCAAGGAGTGAAACTCCCTGGTGGAATAGAACTAAATGGAAGACAAATATATGATGATGGTCAAAAAGAAATTGATGCATTAATGGAAAAAATGTCAAATACTTATGAACTTCCTCCTTTTGATCTTATAGGATAATGTTAAATCCATTTTTTCTTCAGGGGTCAAATAGTGAACAAAATCTTGTTCAAGATTTAATTAATGAACAGTTGAGAATGTATGGTGTTGAAGTTTACTATTTACCAAGAAGGTATGTCACAGAAAAAACTATTATAAGAGAAGTAATTGAATCACAATTTGTTGATGCATATCCATTAGAAGCATACATTGAAAATTATGAGGGATATGAAGGTAATACAACTATATTATCAAAATTTGGAATTCAATCATCACAGGAAATAAGTTTAATCATATCTCAAGAAAGATTTGAAACTTATATTACACCTCTAATCAAAAATAAATCAAACATAAAATTATCAACAAGACCAAAAGAAGGTGATTTAATATATTTTCCTTTAGGGGATAGATTATTTGAAATAAAGTTTGTAGAGCACGAAAAACCTTTTTATCAACTTCAAAAAAATTATGTATACTTATTAAAATGTGAATTGTTTAGGTATGAGGATGAAGTTATTGATACTAATATTGATGAAATTGATAATATTTTAATTGGTGAAGATGGTGGAACTTCAGAGGATGGAATTGATACTATTTTAGGACAAACTCAAACTCTCACTTTAGTTGGAGTTGGAATAACAGCAACAGCTATTGTTGGTATAGTAACTTTTGGTGGAATTAGATTTATTACTGTTACAAATAGAGGTGGTGGTTATACATCAACACCAATTGTTGGAATATCTTCTGCACCATCAGGTGGAAAAACTGGGATTGCCACTGCTACTATGATAGGTGGTATTGTAGTTTGTAATGATAATGTAAACACAAATGCTCAATCTGTACAAAGTGTCCAAATTATAAATCCTGGTTTAGGGTATACTAGTGTTCCTGGAGTTAGATTTATAGGTGGTGGAGGGTCTGGGGCAGCAGCAACTGCCACAATTGGTAATAACATTATTGGTATTGTGACAGTTACAAGTGGTGGTTCTGGTTACTCAACATCACCTACAATAACATTTACAAATCAAATATTTAATATTGGAGTTTCTACTGTTTCTGCTGCTGCGACTGCAATAGTAAGTGCAGCAGGAACTATTACTGCAATTAGAATTACAAATGCAGGTTTGGGGTATAGTGTTGCACCATCAATATCAATTAGTCAACCATCAATGACATCATCTGGAACTTTCATATTTAATGAAACAGTAACAGGTTCTTCGAGTGGAACTACTGCAAAAGTAAGAACTTGGAGTTCTATATCAAATGTTTTAGAAGTTTCTAATGTTTCTGGTGCATTTGTAATTGGAGAAAATATTGTTGGAACAGCATCAAGTGCATCTCATCAATTAAGGAATATTGATTTAAATTCAAATAATGATGGGTTTGCAGATAATTCTTCAATTGAAACAGAAGCAGATTCAATCATTGATTTTAGTGAAAAAAATCCATTTGGTACCCCATGAATAATATTTGCAATAATTATAATGGTTAAATAGTAGTATAATAGGTACTTATTATGTTTGAATATTTTTACAACGAAATTTTAAGAAAAACCATCATATCTTTTGGAACTCTGTTTAATAATATCTCTATTAAACATACAAACTCTTCAGATGATGTAGTTAGTGTTATAAAAGTTCCATTTGCATATGGACCTACACAAAAGTTTCTTGCAAGATTAAATCAGTCACCAGATTTGAATAAATCTACGGCTATTACTCTACCTAGAATGTCTTTTGAATTTACTGGTTTAACTTATGATCCATCTAGAAAATTAACTACGACTCAAACATTTATTGCAAAAGACCCAGATACTGGTATTGAAACAAAAAAAATGTATATGCCAGTTCCATATAATATGCAATTTGAATTGTCAATTATGTCAAAACTAAATGATGATGCATTACAAATTGTTGAACAAATTTTACCTTATTTTCAACCAGCATATAACTTAACAGTTTCTTTAGTAGAGTCTATTCAAGAAAAAAGAGATATACCTATTATTTTAGAAAATGTGACCATGCAAGATGATTATGAAGGTGATTTTTCTACAAGAAGAGTTTTATTATATACTTTGAGATTTACAGCAAAAACTTATCTGTTTGGACCTGTTTCTAGTGTAAGTAAAGATATTATTAAATCCTCAAAAATCAGTTATCTTGCAGGTACAGATACTAATAATGCCACAAGAGAAGTTGTGTATACTGCAACACCAAGAGCAATAAAAAATTACACAGGTATTGTTCTTACGACAGTAGCAAAAGATTTTTCAGTATCAGAAATATTAATAAATGTTGAAAGTGCAAGTGGAATTACAGTTGGAACATATTTAGAAATTGAAGGTGAAGAATTATTTGTAAAATCTAAAATTGGTAATGTATTAACTGTAGAAAGAGGAAGAGATGGTACTACAATTACATCACATTTAAGAGGAGAAAAAATTAAATCAATTACACAATCTGATAATTTACTAATAGAAGATGGTGATAATTTTGGATTTAATGGTTCTACACAATAGAAAATGACAAAAAAATTCGATAGTTTAAACGATGCATTTGATATTGCTGGTGAAGTAGTATCAAAACAAATTGAAACAAATGAAGAAAAAATTGAAAAAATATCCTCTTCAGTTGATGATATAAAAAAAGATTATGAATATACTAGAGGAAACTTGTATTCTTTAATTGAAAAAGGACAAGAAGCAATTAATGGTATTCTTGAACTTGCTCAAGAAAGTGAAATGCCAAGAGCATATGAAGTTGCTGGGCAACTCATTAAAAATGTTGCCGATGCAACTGATAAACTAATGGAACTTCAAAAGAAACTAAAAGATATTGATGAAGGAAAACCAAAGGGACCAACAAATGTGACAAATGCACTTTTTATTGGTTCAACAGCAGAACTTTCTAAAATACTTAAACAGCAATACAAAAATGAAGACATTCAAACAGTTTAGAGAAGAGTGGACTAATAAATATAAAAAAGATATTGATTGCTCAAATCCAAAAGGATTTTCTCAACGTGCTCATTGCGCAGGGAGAAAAAAAAGAGCAAGAGGTGAAGAAACTAAATCTAAATCAATTTAATGAAATTTTCAAAATTCTCTCATAAAACTCCACATCTAAAAGGAAAACAACATCAGTTGGATCCTAATTTAGATTTGAAACAGTTGGTTCACCATGCAACAGTTCAATATGTTGATCGTGATGTTGATGGGGATGTTGATGTTTATGATAACCCAAAGAAAAAAACACCAGATGAAAATCCAGTTGGAGTTGATTTTGACAATCTTTCAAAAAAATTAATTGCAAAACAAAAAGGTGAAATTAAACATACCAAAAGAGGTATGGCATATGAAGATACTGTGAATGAAGAACCTAGAATTGCAAGAAAACCTGGGCAACCAACAAATTCTAAAAAACACTCTGACCTTTATACCGATGAAAATCCTAAAGGTACTATTGGTGGATTAGGATTTAAAGATGTTGTAACAGCAAAACAATCAGTTTCTAAAATTAAAGACTCTGGAAAAACCCATGCACATAAAATCCAGGCAGCAATTGCTATGGAACAAAGAGCAAAAGTAATGGGTAAAAGTTCAGAAGCAGCAGTTTTTAGAAGTTTTATTAATTCCATGAAAGAAAAAACAAAGGAAATGAACGAAGAAGGTCTTCGTGATTGGTTTGGTAAATCTAAATCAAAGGATGGAAAACCTGGTTGGGTACAATCAGATGGATCTCCGTGTGCTAATGATCCTGGAGAAACCAAAACTCCTAAGTGTTTCTCACGAGATAAATTAGCAAGTATGAGTAAAGGTGAAGTAGCATCTGCAGTAAGAAGAAAAAGAGAAAAAGATCCAGGGCAGCAATCAAAATCAGGTTCTGCAGCACCAACTTATGTTTCCACCGATTCCCCCACAAAAAAAATGAAAGAAGAATTTTTTAAAGAAAATCATAAAGCAATTGCTGCTGGAAAAGAAAAAGATGAAGAAGGGTATATGGCAAGCACCGAGATGGATACAATTGATAGTGCTGTTAAAAAATTAAGAAAAATCATCAATAAAGGTGACTCACAATTACCTGCCTGGGTTCAATCTAAAATTACCAAAGCAGCAGATTATATTGATACTGCAGCAGACTATTTGGATAGTAATGAAATGTCTGAAGAATCTGACAAAAAAACTAAAGGTAGTGGGACTAAAGATGCTTGTTATACTAAAGTAAAATCAAGATATTCAGTTTGGCCTTCAGCATATGCATCAGGAGCACTTGTAAAATGTCGTAAAGTTGGTGCTGCTAATTGGGGAAATAAATCAGAAGAATTAGAAATATCTTTAGTTGAAAAAATACTTGGTGAAGAAAAGTGTGGTAAAGGAATGTATTGGTGCAATACAAATAAAGAATGTAAACCTCTACCAAAAGGGTTTGATGTCCCTGGACAAAAAATCAAACCAACTGAGGTTGGTATTGGGAAACCAGTAGAAGGGTCTTGTAGTAAAACAAAAAAAGGAAAAGATTGTCCAGTACACGGAATGGATGAGTGTCCAATGAGTGTTGATGAGGCATGTTGGACTGGATATAAGAAAAAAGGTATGAAAACTATGTTTGGTAAAAAATATCCAAACTGTGTAAAAGTTGAAAATGTTGAAATTGAAGAGTCAGTTCGCATTCCAGCAAAAACAGGTAATATTATTTCGGTGATGTTTAATTGGAGAGGTAAAACTTATGGAACAAAAATATTTTTCCCACAGATAAGTATCCCAACTAGAAAGGATGTTGAGTATGAAATTCAAAAAATTTACCCTGATTGTAGAATTTTGACTTTCAAAGTTTCTGAATTTGTTCCTGGGCAACCATTAATTTATGTTAACAAATCTATGAATGAAGAAATTGAAATAGAAGAGGGTGCTGCTTGGACTAAAAAGTCTGGTAAAAATTCTGAAGGTGGTTTAAATGAGAAGGGTCGTAAATCTTACGAAGCAGATAATCCTGGTAGTGACCTCAAAGCACCTTCAACGAAAGTTGGAAATCCCCGCAGAAAGAGTTTCTGTGCTCGTATGAAAGGTATGAAGTCAAAACTTACAAGTCCAAAAACAGCAAGAGATCCAGACAGTAGGATTAATAAATCATTGAGAGCTTGGAATTGTAACTAATGCCACCCACTAATGATGTTTATCTTGGTAACCCTTTATTAAAAAAAGCAAATACCCCAATTGAATTTACTCAAGAACAAATTATTGAATTTGTTAGGTCTAAAGAAGATCCTGTATATTTTGCAAAAAATTATGTAAAAATTGTTACATTGGATCATGGATTACAACCATTCAAGATGTATCCGTTTCAAGAAAAACTTGTAAATAAATTTCACGAGAATAGATTTAATATATGTAAGATGCCTCGTCAAACAGGTAAAAGCACTACGGTTGTTTCATACCTTCTTCATTATGCTGTCTTTAATGATAATGTAAATATTGGTATATTAGCAAACAAGGCAGCAACCGCAAGAGAACTTTTAGATCGTCTCCAAACCGCATATGAAAATCTACCAAAATGGATGCAGCAAGGTATTATCTCTTGGAACAAAGGTTCTTTGGAACTTGAGAACGGAAGTAAAATCTTGGCTGCTTCTACTTCTGCTTCTGCGGTTCGTGGTATGTCATTCAATATTCTATTTTTGGACGAATTTGCATTCGTTCCAAATCACATCGCAGAATCTTTCTTTGCATCAGTATATCCAACAATTACTTCAGGTAAAAATACAAAAGTAATCATTGTATCTACACCTCATGGTATGAATCATTTCTACCGTATGTGGCATGATGCTGAGAAAGGAAAAAATGAATATATTTTTACTGATGTTCATTGGAGTGAAGTTCCAGGAAGAGATTTAGAATGGAAAGCACAGACAATAGCAAATACAAGTGAACAGCAATTCAAAGTTGAATTTGAGTGTTTGAGTGGGGATACTCAAATAGAGATTAAAAATGTAAATGATAAAATAGAAAGTGTATCTATGGAAGAACTCTATGAACGAATGTAAGTTTATAGGATTATAAATAAAAATAAAAATGTATTATATCTACTTTCTCAGAGATGAAAACGACAATGTTAAATATGTTGGTCAAACTAAAGATCCAACTACTAGAAAACGAGATCATAAAAAAATAAAACCACAACACATTTTTGAAATTATAGAAGAAACTGATATTGCAGAAAATGCAAAAAATTTAGAAATTGAATATATAAAAAAACATAATACATATAAAACTGGATGGAACAAATCACCAGGAGGAGAAGGTTTTGATGAGTATGATAGAAAAGGAATTGGTGGTGCAAATAAAGGAAACATTCCTTGGAATAAAGGAGTAAAAAATTGTTTCTCTCAAGAAACAATAGAAAAAATGAAAAATACTAGAAAAGGTAGAGTTTTTGTTAGAAAAATTTCTGACGATCAAATAAAAGAAATTAGATTGTTATATGAAAAAAAACCAAGTTTATTGAATGTTGGATTGATAATGAAAAATGGTAGAGAAATGTCTTATATTCAGGCATTTTGTAAAGAATATGCTAGTAAATATAATTTAACTCCACAAGGAGTAAAAAGAATAATATTAAAGGAGTGTTGGAAAAATGTTTAAACTCAATAAAAATACATTAATAAAAACTCCTACTGGATTCAAAACTTTTTCTGGAATTCAAAAAGTATATAAGCCTTTTTATCATTGGATAATTTTTGATGATGAAACAGAAATAAAATGTTCAGAAAATCATTCATTTGGTAGTGAAAAAATAAAAGCATCTAATATTAAAGTAGATGACTTTTTGCAAGGGAAGAGGGTTGTATATAATGAAATAGTGGAGGAGGGAATATATCTTTATGATTTATTGGATGTTGGAGAAGATAATTTATATTATTCAAACAGTATAATATCACATAACTGTGAGTTTCTTGGTTCTGTTGATACTTTAATAGCACCTTCTAAACTCAGATCCCTCGTCTACGATGCCCCTAAGACCCGTAGTGCTGGTTTAGATGTTCATATGGATCCTATTGATGAACACGATTACCTCATTACTGTGGACGTTGCAAGAGGAGTGGGAAACGATTATTCTGCTTTTGTGGTTATAGACATTACAGAATTTCCACATAAGGTTGTGGCAAAATATCGGAATAATGAAATAAAACCTATGATATTCCCAAGTATCATTTATGATGTTGCTAAAAGTTATAATGATTCTTATATTTTATGTGAAGTAAATGATGTTGGTGATCAGGTTGCAAGTATTCTCCAGTATGACTTAGAGTATAATAATGTACTGATGTGTTCTATGAGAGGGAGAGCAGGACAAATAGTAGGGCAAGGATTTTCTGGTAAAAAAACTCAACTTGGTGTAAAAATGTCCAAGACAGTTAAAAAAATTGGATGTTTAAATCTAAAAACTATGGTAGAAGAAGATAAGTTATATTTGAATGATTATGAAATTATGAGTGAACTTACCACATTCATCCAAAAACACAATTCATTTGAGGCAGAAGAAGGATGTAATGATGATCTAGCAATGTGTTTGGTGATTTATGCTTGGTTAGTCTCTCAAGATTACTTTAAAGAACTTACAGATCAAGACGTAAGAAAAAGATTATATGAAGAACAAAAAAATCAAATAGATCAAGACATGGCACCATTTGGATTTATTGATGATGGTCTTGGTGATAGTAGTTTTACTGATGTTGAAGGTGATAGATGGTATGCTGATGAATATGGTGATCGTTCATATATGTGGCAATATAACTGATGGATCTTGATGGTCAAATTAGATTGGGACATTTATTGTTTAATGATAGAAAATGTAGAGTATGTGGAGAAATGAAAAATTTAATTGATAGTTTTTATAGAACTCGTAAAGATCGTGGAACAGTTGCATCATCATATTCTTATGAATGTAAAGAATGTACGATTAAAAGAATAACATTTGAAAGAAAGAAGAAAAATACGTATTTAAACTGGGAATATCCCAATTGGTAAATGTTCACTCCACATTTCCCTGATGAAAAACAATTTTTTAATAAATATTTCAAGTTAACAGAGAATCACGGAGAATCAAATGGCAACTCCTCAATTATCTCCAGGCGTACTCGTCAGAGAGGTTGATTTAACAGTAGGAAGAGCAGATAATGTTTTAGACAATATTGGTGCAATTGCAGGACCTTTTTCAATTGGACCAGTTGATTATCCTATTGACATTACTACAGAACAAGATCTTCTTAATGTTTTTGGCAAACCAATTTCTTCAGATTCTCAATATGAGTATTGGATGAGTGCAGCATCATATCTTTCGTATGGTGGAATTCTTAAAGTTGTTAGAACTTCTGGAACAACTCTGAATAATGCAAATGCTGGTGTTGGAGCTGCCTCCACTTCAGCATTAAAAATTGATAATTACGATGACTATCTCAATAATCATTTAACAGATACGACTTTCACTTATGCAGCAAAGAATCCAGGAACTTGGGGAAATAATTTAAAAGTTTGTTTCATTGATGATATAGCAGATCAAATCGTTGGTATTGCAACAACAAATTTAGCAACTGCTGGTGCTACTATTGGTGCTGGTGTTACTGCTGCAATTACCGGAACACTTGTTGGAAATGGATCCACTTCCACATTTACTGGATACCTGAAAGGCATTATTACAGGTGTATCCACTTCAGCAACTGGTTCTAGTACAATTGACGTAAAAATTGTTTCTAGAGTTTCATCAGGAAATACAGAAACTTCAATATATTACGCCGAAGGTGGACCATTTAATTCTTATGATACATCAGATACTATTTTCTTTGTGAATAGTGTTGGTGTAAATACAGGATCTTCTTTTACACCATCAACTGTTGTTGATTGGTATGGTAATCAAACTCTTGGACTAACAAATAGCACCATTTATTGGAAATCAATCGCACCAAAACCAGTTACAAACAAATATTCAATAGATAGAAACAGTAAAAATGATTCTCTTCATATTGTAGTTGTTGATGATCTTGGAACAATCACTGGAATTCAAGGAAATATTCTCGAAAAACATGTAAGTCTTTCAAAAGCATTTGACTCAATTTCAAATGTGAATTCTCCTCAAAAAACATGGTATAAACAATATCTTGCAGATTTCTCTTCTCAAATTTATGCAGGAAGCAATCCTTCCAGTGCTGCAGATGCGTATAAAGGAACAACTCCAAGGGCAACAGGATTTTCTACAGGGTTTACTCCTATCACAACTGCAAATGGACTTTGGGGACAAAATGCACAGGACACAACTTATGCAGCAATTGGAAATGTAACTTATACATTAGGTGGTGGCGTTGATTACTCAGCAAATGGTGGAATGAAATGTACATTAGGAAATTTGATAACTTCATATAATCTTTTTGCAAATAAAGATCAAATTGAAGTTGATTATCTAATTATGGGCCCTGGATTTGATTCTCAACAAGACACGCAAGCAAAAGCAAGTTCTTTAATTTCTATTGCTGATCAAAGAAAAGATTGTATTGCTACAGTTGGTCCACATAGAACTGATCTAATCGGAATAACAAATACCACAACACAAACAACTAATCTAATTAAATATTTTAGTACACTTCCATCTTCATCATATGCTGTATTTGATAGTGGATATAAGTATACTTATGATCGTTTTAATAATCTTTTCAGATATATCCCAACTAATGCTGATGTTGCTGGATTAATGACTCGTACTAGTATTGTTGCATATCCTTGGTTCTCTCCTGCTGGTCAGCAACGTGGTATTATTAATAATGCAATTAAACTTGCATACAATCCAGATAAGACACAAAGAGATCAACTTTATCCACAAAGAATTAATTCACTTATAACCCAACCAGGAATTGGTACTCTTCTCTTTGGAGATAAAACTGCTCTTGGATATGCTTCCGCATTTGATAGAATTAACGTTCGTCGTTTGTTCCTTACGATTGAACAAGCACTTCAAAAAGCAGCAGCAGCACAACTCTTTGAATTGAACGATGAATTAACCAGAGCAAATTTTAAAAATATTGTTGAACCTTATCTTCGTGACGTTGAAGCAAAAAGAGGTCTTTATGGTTTCTTAGTTGTTTGTGATAAAACAAACAACACTCCCGATGTTATTGATAACAATGAATTTAGAGCTGATATTTTCCTAAAACCAGCTAAGTCTATCAATTATGTAACTTTAACTTTTGTTGCAACTCGCACTGGAGTGAGTTTTGAAGAAGTTGCAGGTACTGTTTAATTATTATTAAAATAAATAACAAAAAGAGGTAACTAATCGTGGCAAGGCTTAAAACAATTTCACAATTTAAAAGTCAACTGAGTGGTGGTGGTGCTCGCCCTAATTTATTTGAAGTTGAATTAACAACTTTCCCAGCTGGTATTATTGGTGCTAATTGGGATTCTGATAAATTCAAGTATCTGTGTAAAGCAGCAAACCTTCCAGCATCTACTATTGCATCTATTGATGTTCCATTTAGAGGAAGAACATTTAAAGTTGCTGGAGATAGAACTATTGATGTTTGGACAGTCACAATTATTAACGATGAAGACTTTAAACTCAGAAGAGCATTTGAAGCTTGGAGTGAGCATATTGCAAAACTTAGTAATAACCTTGGGGCAACAAATCCATCATCTTACATGAGTAATGCAACGGTTTACCAACTTGGAAGAGGTTCTAATATTAATAGTACATCCAATGCTGGTACTGATAGTTCTATTTTGGCAGCTTACAACTTTATTGATATTTTTCCAACATCAGTTTCAAATATTGATTTGTCATATGATAGTGGTGATACAATTGAAGAATTCACTGTAGAATTCCAAGTTCAAACTTATGAAATCATTAGTAGTGGAACAGCAGGAAAGGCTTAATAAATAGTAAGAATACAAATTAATTAAATTATGGCAAAATTATTTGGTTTTTCTATTGAAGATCAAGAACCAATATCACCATCCGTAGTATCACCAGTTCCTCCCAATAGTGAAGACGGATCTGATCATTTTGTAAGTAGTGGGTTTTTTGGTTCTTATGTAGATATAGAAGGTGTTTATAGAACTGAATTTGATTTAATCAAAAGATATCGTGAGATGGCACTTCACCCTGAATGTGATAGTGCCATTGAAGATATTGTAAGTGAAGCAATTGTATCTGACACAAACGATAGTCCAGTAGAAATTGAACTTTCAAACTTAAATGCCAGTGATGGTATTAAAAAAAGAATTAGGGAAGAGTTTAAAAATATCCTTGACTTATTAGATTTTGATAGAAAATCTCACGAAATTTATAGAAATTGGTATATTGATGGAAGACTATATTATCACAAAGTAATTGATTTCAAAAAACCAGAAGAAGGAATTAAAGAGTTGAGATATATTGACGCAATGAAAATGCGTTATATACGACAACAAAAAAAGACAACTGATGCGGATAAGAGATTTAGATTAGCAAATGCGAATCCAAATAATCAAAACCCGATGGCATATGAATTTCCTGAGATGGAAGAGTATTTCATTTACAATCCAAAGATGACATATCCCACAGGAAATGCATCTGCATTGGGTGGAGAGGCAGGGATTAAGATGACTAAGGATTCTATTACCTATTGTACCTCAGGACTTGTAGACCGCAATAAGGGGTCAACCTTATCATATCTTCATAAGGCAATTAAATCTCTCAATCAACTACGAATGATTGAAGATTCTTTGGTAATCTACAGACTTTCAAGAGCACCAGAAAGAAGAGTATTTTATATTGATGTTGGTAATCTACCTAAAGTAAAGGCAGAACAATATCTTCGTGATGTGATGATGAGATATCGTAATAAACTTGTATATGATGCGAATACAGGTGAAATTCGTGATGATAAGAAAATGATGTCTATGATGGAAGATTTCTGGTTACCAAGAAGAGAAGGTGGTAGAGGAACTGAGATTACAACTCTTCCAGGTGGGCAAAATCTTGGTGAAATCACAGATATTGAATATTTTAAGAAAAAACTTTATCGTTCATTAAATGTACCACCATCAAGAATGGATGGTGAAGGTGGATTTAACCTTGGACGTTCTTCAGAAATTCTTCGTGATGAAGTTAAGTTTAGTAAGTTTGTTGGTAGATTAAGAAAAAGATTTTCATATATGTTTAATGATATGTTGAAAACTCAATTAATTCTTAAAAATATCATCACTCCAGAAGACTGGGAGACAATGGATGAGCACATACAATATGATTTCTTATACGATAATCACTTTGCAGAACTTAAAGACGCAGAATTACTTAATGAAAGATTGAATATGGTACAAGTTGCCGAACCTTATATTGGTAAATATTTTTCACAAGATTATGTAAGGCGTAAAATCCTTCGTCAAACAGATATTGAAATCATTGAGCAGGATTCAATTATTAAGAAAGAAATTGAAAAAGGTATTATTCCAGATCCAAGTCAACCAATTGATCCACAAACAGGACTCCCATTAGATCAAACATCTCAAATGGATTTAGGGCAACCAGTTATGGAACCTGATATTGATAAACAAGGTGATACTACTGTTGCGGATGGTAAAATTGCAGAGATGCCCAAGGGCGGTGAGATATAAATATAAATAAACAAGCAATTAATTGGTCACAAATATGGATGAACTGATGGATATGATTATTAGTGATGAATCACCTTCACAAATCAGCGATAAAATCAAAGATTTACTTTTTGCAAAATCCACAGAAAGATTGGATACATTTCGTCCAATGGTAGCATCTTCGGTTTTTGGTGAAGGAGAAAGTGAAGAAGAAGAGTAAAGATACGATTATACTACGAATTTGTAAAGTAATAAATAATCAATAAATGTATTATAAGAATAATGACGCATAGACCAGTTGGTGCAGGTTCTTCATTCTCATTTACCGGCACCGCAACGACATCATCAGCATTTTCAGTGCAGTCAGATACTTTGAGAATTGTTGCTGTTGGTGGTGCAGCACATATTACGATTGGATCAAGCCCAGTGGCAACAAACACTGATTATTATGTTCCTTCTGGTGAATCGGTAACTCTTGCTCTTACAAAGGCATCAAATAGAGTTGTTGGTATTACTACTGGAACTACTACAACAATTAATTTTGCAGAAGGAACACAATCACCATTTGGTGTTGGAGATTCTGTAACATTAAGTGCATCTGGACAATCTTATTATGACTTTTCTCACCAGATAGTCACATCTGTAAATACTAGTTCTGGTGTTAATGGATTTCATCAAAGTAGAATCATTGTAAGTTACAACTCAAGTGGTATTGTAACTGCATTTTCTTCTGCTGATGCAACATTAAGAACATCACAAAAACTTGGTGCAATTGGTGCGGGTGGTGCATCTGGAGCAATATATTACCAACAAGTACAACTTACCAACCAGGCATAAAATGAAACTTATCACAGAACAAATTGAATCAGTAGAAGTTATTACTGAAAGTATAAATGGAAAGAAAACTCTGTTTATACAGGGGCCATTTCTCTGTACAGAGGCACCAAATCGTAATAATAGGATATATTCTTTCTGTGTTATGGAAAGAGAAGTTAAAAGATATAATGAGCAATATGTATATAAAGGTCGTGCTCTTGGTGAACTTGGGCATCCAGATGGACCTACTGTAAACCTTGATCGCGTTTCTCACAAGATTGTTTCTCTTTTTCCAGAAGGAAATAACTTTATTGGTAAGGCACAAATCCTTCCTACTCCAATGGGTAAAATTGCTGAGGCACTTTTAAACTCTGGTGTGACTCTTGGTGTTTCTTCTCGTGGTATAGGATCTGTCACAAGAAATCGTGATGGATACAATGAAGTTGGTGAAGATTTTATGTTAGCAACTGCTGCTGATATTGTTGCAGATCCTTCTGCTCCTGATGCATTTGTTCAGGGAATTATGGAAGGAAAGGAGTGGGTGTGGTCTGGAGGAATCTTAAGAGAACAGATCGCAAAGGCAACACAAAGAAGAATAAATACATTAGTTGATCAAAAAAGACTTGAAGAAAGAAAATTGGAATTGTTCAATGACTTTCTTGCAAATATTTAAATTATAAATAAATATAGATTTAATAAAGGTAAATCGGAGAGTTCAAATGTCTCGTGGAGATCTACAAGAAATGGAAGTGGGCACTAAGCAATCCAAAACTGCTGTAAATTCTAATGCTACAGCAGCAGATTCAATGACATCATTATCTGGAAATTTAACACCAGGTCAAACTGGTAGTTATGAAGACCTTGGTGGTCCTACCCCAGAAAATTACAAGTCAGATGATGATTCAGCAAAACTTAAAACTCCTGGTGCAACACTCAAACAAGTAAGAGATGTTGTAAATAAGGGAGCAAAACCTGCTGAGGCAGTAAAAGAAGAAGAAGATCTTGAAGACGAAGATTTTATTGAAGAAGAAATGCATGATGAAGACGAGGATGAGGAAGATAAAGAAACTCATAAAAAGAGTAAGAAGAATAAAAAAGAAGAAGATGACGAAGAAGATGATGAGGAAGAGGAAGTAAAAGAAGACTTTGATATTGAAGACGATGTAAATGCTCTTCTTGATGGTGAAGAACTATCTGAAGAGTTCCAACTCAAAGCAAGAACCATTTTTGAGGCTGCTCTCAGATCTAAGGTTAGTGAAATTAAGGAATCTATTGAAGATCAATATGCAAGAGCACTTGTTGAAGAGGTTGAAGAAATTAAAACCGAACTCAACGAGCGTGTAGATTCTTATCTAGAATATGTTGCTGATGAATGGTTCACCGAAAATTGCCTTGCGATTGAGCAAGGACTTAAGGCAGAACTTACAGAATCCTTCATCCAAGGAATGAAGGGTCTTTTTGAAGATCATTATGTAGAAATCCCTGAAGATAAATATGATGTTTTAGATAGTATGGTAGAAAAACTTGATGAAATGGAAACAAAACTCAACGAGCAAATTGAGAAAAACGTTTCCCTAAACAAGCGTCTCTCAGAGTCGGTTGCTGATGGAATCTTTGAACAAGTTTCTGGTGGACTTGCTGCCACTCAGAAAGATAAGCTCGCTTCACTTGCCGAAAGTGTTGAGTTTGAAAGTGAATCAGAATATCGCGGAAAACTGGAGACACTGAAGGAATCTTATTTCCCAACATACAAATCTCCAAGATCCAAACCTGAAAATTTGTCAGAAGGCGTAGATAGTTCACCTGAATCTATTTCAGGAACAATGGCATCTTATCTGAACACTCTTTCAAGATTTAATAAATAACTGACTTCAATATTAAATCAAACGTAAACAAACACACTAAAGGTAAACGCAAATGTTTCAATCAGAACATCTGCAGGAAAAGTGGGCTCCTCTCCTCAACTATGAGGGTCTTGATTCAATCAAAGATTCACATCGTAGAGCGGTAACCGCAGTCCTGTTAGAGAACCAAGAAAGATTTTTAAGAGAGCAATCCTCATTTGATAATGGTTCATTGTCAATGTTGATGGAATCTCCAACCAACAGCGGTAATGCTGCTGGTGCTAGTGGAGCATTCGGTGGTGGTTCTGCTGCTGCTGGCCCTACTGCTGGTTTCGATCCAGTTCTAATCTCCTTGATTAGACGTTCAATGCCTAATCTGGTTGCCTACGACCTTGCTGGCGTACAACCGATGAGCGGTCCTACTGGACTCATCTTCGCAATGCGCTCACGTTATGTGAATCAGAGTGGTTCTGAAGCATTCTACAACGAAGTAGATTCAGCATTCTCTGGTCAAGATGGCGGTCTTGATGAATCTGCTGGATTCAGTGATACTGCTGCTGGTATTGGTACCACTGCTCAAGGTGGAACTAACCCTTCAGTTTTAAACCCTGTCGGTACTGCTACTTCTACTGCCTATAACGTAGGTCAGGGAATGGTTACTGGTGATGCAGAGAACCTTGATGGTACTACTACAGATGCCTTCAACCAGATGGCATTCTCAATTGAGAAAGTCACTGTAACTGCAAAATCCAGAGCACTAAAGGCTGAGTATTCATTAGAACTCGCACAAGACCTTAAGGCAATTCACGGGTTGAATGCTGAGGCAGAATTGGCAAATATTCTCTCAACAGAGATTCTTGCTGAAATCAACCGTGAAGTTATCAGAACCATCTATAAGGTTGCTGAGCAAGGTGCTGTACAGAATACCGCAACTGCTGGTGTATTCGACCTCGACGTTGACTCCAATGGTCGTTGGTCAGTTGAGAAGTTCAAAGGACTTCTTTTCCAGATTGAGCGTGATGCTAACGCAATCGCACAAAGAACTCGTCGTGGAAAGGGCAACATCATCATGTGCTCTGCTGATGTTGCTTCAGCACTGACCATGGCTGGTGTTCTTGATTATACACCTGCTCTTAATGCCAACCTCAACGTTGATGACACTGGTAACACCTTTGCTGGTGTTCTACAGGGCAAGTATCGTGTTTATATCGATCCTTATTCTGCTAACCTGACCTCAGGTAATGCATCTCCTGGTAATCAGTATTATGTTGTTGGTTATAAGGGTTCTTCCCCTTATGATGCTGGACTGTTCTATTGTCCTTATGTTCCTCTCCAAATGGTTCGTGCCGTTGGTGAGAATTCCTTCCAACCAAAAATTGGATTCAAGACTCGTTATGGTCTTGTTGCCAATCCATTTGCCGAAGGAACTTCCCAAGGTCTTGGAAGACTTCAAGTGAATGCTAATCGTTACTACAGACGTGTTGCTGTAAAAAATCTAATGTGAGTCTTCTCACAAACTTTATTGAGAGGGTCTTTCGAGACCCTCTTTTTTTTATCTAAATACTTAAAAAAATGGCAAGAAGAGATACACAAATAGAAAATAGAAATTTTCTTTCTCCTACTGGATTTAAATTTATTTTAAAAAGAAGCCCAAAAGTGGCGTTTTTTTGTAATCAAGCAAATATACCAGACCTCAATTTAGGAGTTGCAATTCAACCATCGTATCTAAAAGATATTGATACTCCTGGAGATAAAATAGTATTTGGTGATTTAAATCTGAAATTTTTAATCGATGAAAATCTTGAGAATTATATGGAAATTCAAAATTGGATTCGTGGACTTGGATATCCAGAAAATTTAGAAGAAATTTATGATCTGCAAAAAAGTGGGTTTGTAAATCCAAGATATGAACAAAAAACAATGAACATCTATTCTGATGGCACATTGCAGATTTTAAGTAGCAATTCGATTCCAAATTTTCACATATTTTTTAAAGATTTGTTTCCGTATTCATTAACAACATTATCTTTTGACGCAACAGAAACGGACATCCAATACTTTACAGCAGACGTAAGTTTCAAGTATACTATCTACAATATAACTGATTTAAGTGGAAATAATTTATGAATTTTGACCTTGATATGATTCAAAAAATGTGGGAAAAAGATTCGATAATTGATCCAGATAATCTTCACACAGAATCATTGAAAATACCAGCACTACACGCAAAGTACTTTGATATCTATAATAATACAATACTTCTAAAAAAGAAAGCAGAACAACAAAGAAAAAATATTAGACACGAAAGATATGAATATTACTCAGGAAAATCAGATCCAGAAACTTATATAGAAACTCCATTTCCTAAAAAGATTAGAGATAAAGATACTCTACAAAAATATTTGGATGCTGATGAAAAACTTTCATCGGTTTCATTAAAAAATGACTATTACGATACAATGATTTTTTATATTGATAATATTCTTAAAATGATACACAATCGAACATATCAAATCAAAAATGCTATAGAATATCAAAAATTTATGAGTGGATTAGGGTAGATAAATACTCACAGGTGAACAAATCATCGTGAGTGTAACAGACGTTATTATTAAAAAAGCAAACGAAGTATTTTTAAATTTAGAAACTCAACCACACATTGAGTATGAGTTAAGAGATCATTTTACATTCCAAGTAGATGGGGCAAAGTTTATGCCCCAGTATAGAAATAAGCATTGGAATGGGGAAATTCATTTATTTGATATTAGAACTAAACAGATTTATGTTGGTCTTTTAGATAAGATTATAAGTTTTTGTGAGCAATCTAATTATACTTATACATTTGAAGACAATAAATTTTATGGACAACCCTTTGAAATAAATGAGGGTATTTCACTTGAGGGTGTTCAAGATTATATGAAATCTATTTGTTGTCACACTCCTCGTGACTATCAAGTAGAGGGAGTATATGGTGCATTAAGACATAATCGAAAACTATTGATATCTCCCACTGCATCAGGCAAATCTCTGATGATTTATTCGTTAGTGAGATACTATGTAGATAAACACGAAAAAATACTTTTAGTTGTTCCAACGACATCACTCGTGGAGCAAATGTATAAAGATTTTCAGGATTATGGTTGGGATGCTGAATCATATTGTCACAGAATTTATTCAGGAAGAGAAAAAACAAACGAACATCCAGTTACAATTACAACCTGGCAGTCAATATACAAACTTGAACGTTCTTTCTTTGAAGATTATGGTGTCATTATAGGTGATGAAGCTCATTTATTCAAGAGCAAGTCATTAATCTCAATCATGACTAAACTACATCATGCTAAATATCGTTTTGGATTTACTGGAACTTTAGATGGAACTCAAACTCATAAATGGGTTTTAGAAGGATTATTCGGTCCTTCATATAAAGTTACAAGAACAGATGTGTTGATGAAGCAAGGACATCTTTCTCAGTTGGATATTCAATGTATAGTTCTCAAACATTCTCCTAAGAAGTTTGATGTGTATGAAGATGAGATACAATACTTAATAACTCATGATAAAAGAAATAACTTTATTAAAAATCTTGCATTAGATTTAAAAGGAAACACTTTGGTTTTATATAGTAGAGTTGAAACACACGGATCTATATTATATGAAAAGATAAATAGTAATAAGAAGGATGATAGAAAAGTTTTCTTTATTCATGGTGGTGTGGATACAGAAGAAAGAGAACTCACTCGTGAGATTACTGAAAAGGAAAATGATGCGATTATTGTTGCTTCTTATGGTACATTTTCAACTGGTATCAATATTCAAAATCTACATAATGTAATATTTGCTTCTCCTAGTAAATCCAGAATTAGAAACCTTCAATCAATTGGAAGAGTTTTAAGAAAAGGTAAAAACAAAACAAAAGCAGTCTTGTATGATATCTCTGATGATTGTACTTATAACTCAAGAAAAAACTATACTCTCAATCACTTTATAGAAAGAATTAAAATTTACTCAGAAGAAAAATTTAATTACCAAATAATTACAATACAACTCAAAAACTAATGGAAGAAGATTTTTACTCAACAATAAAATTAAAATCAGGTGAAGAAATATTTGCCAAAGTATCTGCTGTGGAAGAAGAAGATAAAACTTTATTAATTATTCTAAATCCAATTATGATATCAGAAATTAAAAATAGGTTTGGAGTTTCTGGATATAAGTTTGAACCTTGGATGAAAACAACAACAGAGGATATGTTTGTTATTAATTTAAATGATGTTCTTACGATGTCAGAATCTTTTGATATTGAAATGATTGTGATGTATCAATCATATGTGAGACAACTGGATACAAAAGGAATTAATGAATCCAAACCAAGTAAAACAATGGGTTATCTTTCAAATGTAAATGATGCTAAAGAAATCTTGGAGAAACTCTATAAGATTAGTTAAGTATCTCTAAGTAACTTATACCAATCTTTTCAACCCTCACAAAGGTAATTGTACACTTATTTGAGAAACTTGTCAACTATTAAAATATGTGTTATAATTCATACATATTAATGAACAAAACTTATGATAACAACAAATGTTATGACTAAAAGAAAAAGGTCAGATCATTATGTAAATAATAAAGATTTTCTTGCTGCTCTCATTAAGTACAGGGAAGATGTTGAAATTGCTTCTCTTCAAGACAAACCCAAACCAGTAATACCACGTTACATAGGTGAATGTTTTTTAAAGATTGCTAATCATCTTTCATTCAAGCCCAACTTCGTAAATTATATGTTTAAGGACGATATGATTTGTGATGGGATTGAAAATTGTGTTCAGTATATTCATAACTTTAATCCAAAGAAATCTGAAAATCCTTTTGCTTACTTTACACAGATTATCTATTATGCTTTTCTCCGTCGTATACAAAGAGAAAAACGTCAATTAGAAATCAAAAATAAAATACTCGAACGTTCTGGATTCAGTGAAGTATTTACAGATGACAATACCCTTGACGGTGGAAATTATTCAGACTATAATAGTATCAAAGACGATATACACAGTAAAATAAGATACTAGTTTTATGCGTGTTGCAATTTTAACAGACAGCCACTACGGTGCGAGGAAAGGTTCAAAACTTTTTCACGACTATTTTGAGAAATTTTATAAAAATGTATTTTTCCCGACATTAGAAAAGGAAGAAATCACTACAGTAATGCATCTTGGAGATGCTTTTGATAGTCGTAAGTCAATTGATTATCAGAGTTTAGAATGGACAAAAAGAGTTGTATTAGATCCTCTTTTAAAATATGATGTACACATGCTCGTTGGAAATCACGATGCTTATTATAAAAATACTAATAGTGTAAACTCCCCCTCACTTTTGCTTCAAAATTATTCAAATATAAAAACTTATAGTGACCCTGAAGTTATTAAAATTGGAAACTTAAATGTTCTTCTGATTCCTTGGATTTGTGCTGATAATGAAGAAAAAACTTTACGTCTAATCAAAAAAAGTGGATGTAAAGTTGCTATGGGGCACTTGGAATTGAATGGATTTCAAGCTTATCGTGGGCATACAATGGATGATGGTATGGATTCCATTATGTTTGATGATTTTACAAAAGTATTTTCTGGGCATTATCATACTCGTTCAAATAATGGTACTGTATTTTATCTTGGAAATCCCTATGAGATTTTTTGGAATGATGTAAATGATACTCGTGGATTTCATATCTTTGATACTGAAACTCTTGAACATACTCCTGTAAATAATCCATATAAAATGTATTATGTGATTTATTATGATGACGATAATTATCAAACTTTTGATACTCGTGAGTATGAAAATAAAATTGTAAAGGTAATAGTTCGTAAGAAATCAAATACTAAAAAATTTGAAAAGTTTATTGATAAACTTTATGCCTCAAATGTATCTGAACTTAAAATTGTTGAAAACCTTCAAATTGAAGAAAATGAAGAATTTGAGGCTTATGAATCAGAGGATACACTTTCTATTTTGAATCGTTATGTTGAAGAATCTGAAATATCTCTTGATAAATCAATTGTTCAGAAAATGCTTCATGAAATTTATCGTGAGGCATGTGAAATAGTTTAAATATGTTCTTACTAACAATTTACGGCAGAGAAAGAGAGGGGGCATATTCTGTTGTGAATGAATATGGGGAAAAAATTCTATACCTCTTTGAAGAAGAAGATGATGCTGAAAGATATGCTATGATGCTTGAAGAAGATGGACATCCAGAAATGCATCTAATTGAAATTGAAGATGATATTATGTTACAAACTTGCAATTTGAATGACTATAAGTATACTATTATTACTTCAAATGATATTGTAATTCCTCCAAATTATTAATAATGATTACATTTAAGACCATAAAATGGCGCAATTTTTTGAGTACTGGACAGCACTTCACGGAGATAGATTTTACTAAAAACAAAACTAATTTAATTATTGGTACAAATGGTGCTGGTAAGAGTACAATTTTAGATGCATTATGCTTCTCTTTGTTTGGACGTAGTTTTAGAAAAATTAATAAACCACAACTTATCAATACAGTTAATGAGAAAGATTGTATTGTTGAAGTTGAATTTTTAATTGGAACATTAGAATGGAAAGTGATTCGTGGAATCAAACCAAATATCTTTGAAATTTATTGTAATGATAAAGTCATAGACCAAGTTTCTGCCTCAAATGACCAACAGAAATGGTTAGAGCAGACAGTTCTTAAAATGAATTATAAGTCATTTACACAAATTGTAATATTGGGGTCAAGTGCATTTGTTCCTTTTATGCAACTTCCTACATCACATCGTAGAGAAGTGATTGAAGATTTATTGGATATAAAAATCTTTTCTTCAATGAATACTGTAATTAAAGAAAAGATTCGTAAGATTCGTGATGAAGTAAAAACTTTAGAACTTAAAAAAGAATCTCTTTTTGATAAAGTTGAAATGCAAAAAAACTTTATTGAAGAACTTGAGAATCGTGGAAATGCAAATATAAATGCTAATAAAGAAAAGATTGCTAATTTAGATTCTGAAGTTGTTGATTGTATAAAAGAAAATACTTTAATTGAAGAAGACGTTCTTAAAAATATAAAAAAACAAGAAGAAGTTTCTGGCGCATCTGATAAACTCAAAAAACTTGGAACATTAAAGGGTAAAATATCACAGAAAGTATCAACAATTACTGTTGAACATAAATTTTTTAATGAAAATACGGTATGCCCTACATGTACACAGGAGATTGATGAAGAATTTAGAATAAATAAAATTAATGATGCTCAAAATAAGGCCAAGGATTTGCAATCTGGTTATAAAGAACTTGAGGTGGCAATCAAAGAGGAAGAAGACAGAGAGCATCAATTTACAACACTTTCAAAAGAGATTACAAAACTTACACATGAAGTTTCTAGGAACAATACTAAAATCTCTGGATGCCAAAGGCAAATCAGAGATCTTGAAAATGAAATTCAAAAACTTACCAATCAACTTAAAAACAGAAATTCTGAACATGAAAAATTAGAATCATTTCAAGAAACTCTTCATAATACTTATGATGAATTAGCAATAAAAAAAGATTCTATTAATTACTATGATTTTTCTTATGGTCTTTTAAAAGACGGTGGAGTTAAATCTAAAATAATTAAGAAGTATCTACCGTTAATTAATCAACAAGTCAATCGTTATTTACAGATGATGGACTTTTATATAAACTTTACTCTTGATGAAGAGTTTAATGAAACTGTTCAATCTCCAATTCATGAAGATTTCTCATATGCTTCTTTTAGTGAAGGTGAGAAACAACGTATAGATTTAGCATTACTCTTTACTTGGAGAGAAGTCGCACGAATGAAAAATTCTGTGAACTGTAATTTGATGATACTTGATGAGATTTTTGATAGTTCTTTAGATTCTTCTGGAACAGAAGAGTTTCTTAAAATTATTCAGTTTGTAGTAAAGGATGCTAATATTTTTGTTATCTCTCATAAAGCAGGATTGGAAGACCGATTTGAGAGTGTAATTAAATTTTCCAAGATAAAGGGGTTTAGCAGAATAGACACTTAAATATCTGTCCACTTCGGTGCCTTTATGGGCACCCTTTTTGTTATGATAGGTTCATAAGAAAAAAACCGATGCCAGTCAATCACGAAATCAAATCACAACTTGCTAGATTGCTTGCTACTGAAGACTTGGTGGTTGAACACAAAAAAGTACCCACTGCCTGTTTTAACGTTCATACTCGTGTGTTAACCTTACCTTTGTGGGAAAAGGCAAGCAATATTGTGTATGATTTGCTTGTAGCCCACGAGTGCGGGCATTCAATTTTTACTGATGATGTTGACTGGACTGAAGAAACTAATGTTCCTCAACAGTTTGTAAATATCGTTGAGGATGCTCGTGTTGAAAAGTTAATTAAACGTAAGTATGCTGGACTTGCAAAAACATTTTATGGTGGATATAAAGAACTGAAAGAACAAGATTTCTTTGAGATTGGTGATGAAGATATTTCTACTTTTAATCTTGCTGACCGTGCAAATCTTCACTTTAAAATTGGAAACTTCTTAACATTAGATTTCAATTCTGAAGAAAGTGAGATTATAAACTTAATCGCATCAACTGAAACTTTTTCTGATGTGCTGAATGCGGCAGAAGAACTCTATAAGTATTGTAAAAATGAAAAAGAACAAGAACAAAAAGTTAATGAGTTAGATTCTCATAAGTTAGAAAATAATGATAACTCTTCTAATGAAGGAGAAGAAGAATCACAACAGGAATCTGAAGAATCAGATGAAGGAGAATCAAATAAATCTCAACCTTCAGAATCTCAAACAGAACAATCTGAAAGAACTCAAGGAGAATCTGTAAGTAATACTCCTAAAGAATCTTCTAATGAACCAAAAATTCGTACAGAAGAAACTCTTCGTCAAAAAATTGAAGAACTTGTAAATCTTTCGGGTGGTGAAAATGTCTATGTTGAAATTCCAAAGGTAAATTTAGATACTGTTATCGAAAAAAATTCAGAAGTTCACGAATATATTGACGACTATTTTCTCAATCAACAAAATGTAAAAGATGAGTGGGCAAAAATAAATCAGTTATCTGAGCATAATATTTACGAACAATCTGATAGATTATTCAAAGAATTTAAAAATTCTGCTCAAAAAGAAGTTAATTACTTGGTAAAAGAATTTGAATGCCGTAAGGCAGCTGATTCATATGCTCGTATATCAATATCTCGTACTGGTGTTCTTGATACTACTCGTCTTCATACCTATAAGTATAATGAAGATCTTTTTAAGAAAATTAATGTGATACCTGATGGTAAAAATCACGGATTGATTTTTATTTTAGACTGGAGTGGATCAATGCAAACAGTATTAAAAGATACTTGTAAGCAACTTTACAATCTAATTTGGTTTTGTAAAAAAGTATCAATACCATTTGAAGTTTATGCCTTCACAAATGAATGGAAAAAGGATCTTAATCAACATTACCAAAGAAAAGAAGGTTTGATATGTGTATCTGAAGAATTTTGTTTACTTAATATTTTTACCAGCAAAGTAAACTCCAGATTATTAGAGGATCAGATGATTAATATCTGGAGACTTTCACTTGCTATTTCTACTCCTTATTCCTGCCAATATTCATTCCCTGGTCGTCTCTCTCTTTCTGGTACACCACTAAATGAAAGTTTGATTGCTCTACACCAAATACTTCCAAAGTTTCGTAAAGATAATAAACTACAAAAAGTCCAGTGTGTAATTTTAACTGATGGTGAGGCAAATTATCTTCCATATCACCACATAGTAAAACGTGGAGGAAATGATTATATGGGTACTCGTGGAATGAATCCAAGTCAGTCTTTTCTTCGAGATCGTAAGATTGGAACAACTTATAAAGTGGGTAATGATTACAATTCCTTTACAGAAGTTTTAATCTCCAATCTCAAAGATAATTTTCCATCTGTTAATTTTGTAGGTATTCGTGTTCTTGAAAATAAAGATACCTCTCGTTTTGTGAGTCTATATTACACACAACAATCTCCAGAATACGATAAAATTATGTCTTACTGGAAAAAGCATAGAAGTCTTAATATCTCAAATTCAGCATATGATGCTTATTTTGGACTCTCTGCAAGTTCTCTTGCTCAGGATACTGAATTTGATGTTGCTGATGATGCGACTAAGGCACAAATTAAATCTGCATTTGTAAAATCTCTGAAGACTAAGAAGTTGAATAAAAAAGTTCTTGGTGAGTTTGTAAGTATCATTTCATAAATACTTAAAAAATAAATTAGATATGAAGACGTTTAAAAATTTTGTTGTAGAGGCAGGGGATTACTGGCATCCGGATCCAGAGCAAGATCGCAAGTTGGGTGGACCTGGTGCTAACCAACGTGCTCGTGAAGATCGCAAATCACCTGAAGATTATTCTAAAAAGTTAAAACCTGGTGAAACTTATACGCAGTTTGCTAAAAGAAGAGCACGTAATGAAGAATATGATTTGAGTGAAACATCTCTTACTCGTGTTATGAGTAAGTCTCAAAAAGGTGGAATGGCAATTATGTCGGCACAAAGAGGAGATAAATCTAAAGAAGAGAATAAAGCACGTTCTAAACAACTTGAGAGAGATGTAAGAGGTGCTGGCCTTCCTGGACCTACAAAAGTTTCTGGTAGATATACTGAAAATCCAGGAACATCACAGGAAACAAAGGTGGGGGAAAAATCACATGTGATTACTCCAGGTAAAAAGGGTAAGAAAAAGTTTAAGAAAGTGATTGAAAAACTTGGCAAAAAATACAACCAGGATTCTGTCTTAATTCAACGCAAACCTGGTGGTGAAGCAACTCTTAAGGGAACCTCAAAAACTTCCTTTCCAGGAGAAGGAAAAAATGTTAAGATAGGTACTATGAAACCAGGTAGAACTGGTGAATTTGATACAAGAGTTAAAAACAAAACATTTACTGTTGAAAAATGAAATCTAAATTTCCACTTGAACACTTTGTAAAATCTGACACCAAAGAAGTTTGGGTAAGATGTGATAGTGCCATTACTGCAATGGGTATTGGTTCTATGGTTGAAAAATATTACCCTGGATATAAGGGGCACATTGGTAGTCAAGAGCATATTGAAAAACTCAAGAACCAATTGGTGAACTGACCATAGAAGGGTCTTTGTGCTCTCCTTTCATTGTATAATGATTATAGTCAAAAACAAACAACCAACTTTATGAAACGCATTCAAATGACTGACGATCAAGTTCTTTCAGATCTCAAGAATACTTTTGGTAAAGAGTTTATTGCTGCTGATGTTCGTGGGTATTGTGTTTCTAAAAATATTTCATATCCAACTGTAACTAAACGTTTAGAAAACTTTAAGGTTGGACGTGGTAAATGGAATTTAGAAGTGACACAAAGAAAAGTTCGAGAAATAGAACGTAGTTATTCTGCCCCTGCTGCTCTTCCTGCTGTGGAACAAAATCTTATTCCTGATAAAGATGATACTTTCGTCAAGTTTGGTAACTTCAATGATATTAAGAAAATTATTCAGTCCAATCTTTTTTATCCGACATTTATCACGGGTCTTTCGGGTAATGGTAAAACGTTCAGTGTTGAGCAAGCTTGTGCTCAACTTGGTAGGGAACTGATTCGTGTAAATATTACAATAGAAACTGATGAAGATGATTTGATTGGTGGATTTCGTTTAATAAATGGTGAAACTGCTTGGCATAATGGACCAGTTATTGAGGCACTTGAAAGAGGTGCGATTCTTCTTCTTGATGAAGTTGATTTAGCATCCAATAAAATACTTTGTCTACAATCTGTTCTGGAAGGTAAAGGTGTATTTTTAAAGAAGATTGGTAAGTTTGTAAGACCTACTTCCGGATTTAATATATTTGCAACTGCTAATACAAAAGGTAAAGGTAGTGAGGATGGAAGGTTTATTGGAACTAATGTTCTTAATGAAGCATTTTTAGAAAGATTTCCTGTAACCTTTGAGCAGTCATATCCTGCTCCCTCAGTAGAACAAAGAATTTTAGAAGGTGTTGCTCTTGATTTGGGTATTGAAGATAAAGAGTTCTGTAAGAGACTTGTAGATTGGGGCGACGTTATTAGAAAAACGTTTTATGATGGTGGTATTGAAGAAATCATTTCCACTCGTCGTTTAGTTCATATTCTTCGTGCTTATAGTATCTTTCAAGATAAAGGTAAGGCAATTCAAGTTTGTGTAAATCGTTTTGATGATGAAACAAAGCAAGCATTTTTGGAACTTTATGATAAAATTGATATTGATTTTAAACTTCCTGTTGACGAATCTGAATCAAACTGATATGATAAGATGAGGTAAATACTCCTCTTCTTTGTTCCTTTGTGTGAAAAATTATGACTGAAAATTTTGAATCAAATTATGAAAGTTTTATTCCAGAAAAACCTCCTTCTGTAACATTTGGTGCTGCTTCTATTACTGGAAGTCATCTTCTTGGTGGAATGGGAGAAGATCACCTTTCTTTTAATATGAATAATTACTGGGAAGATGATGGATTTAGTTTAACTGGAAATCCATTTGTTCCTTTTTCTTCTTCTGATAATGTTGTTCTAAATTCACCAATATCAAAAAATCATCTTTGGAAATATAATGAATATCAGATTCTTAAGGATGTCTCAGAGTATGTGACAAGCACTTATGGTAGTCATTACTGCGGACAAAATCAAGAGTATAGAAATATTCAAACAATTGATTTAATGGCAGCAAAGGATCTGGCACAAGATTTCTGCCAGGCAAATATTCTTAAATATGGATCTCGTTATGGAGCAAAAAACGGACGGAATAAAAGTGATTTACTTAAGGTGATTCACTATGCTATGCTACTACTTCACTTTGATGGTCATTATACTCGCAAGGATAATGGACTTTCTGAATTCAAATAATAATGAAACTGCGAAATCAAATTATGAAACTTTCTGACAAAACTCTATCTTTGCTAAAAAACTTCTCTGGTATCAATCAATCAATTCTTTTTAAGGAAGGTGATAAACTTCGCACTATTTCAGTGATGAAGAACATACTTGCTGAGGCAACGATTACTGAAACCTTTCCAAAGGACTTTGGAATCTATGATCTAAATCAATTTTTGAATGGTCTCAATCTTCACCAAACACCTGAACTTGATTTTGAGAATGATAAGTATGTAATGATACGTGAAGGCAAATCAAGGTCTAAGTATTTCTTTGCTGACCCAAGTGTGATTGTAACACCACCAGACAAAGAGATTGTTCTTCCAAGTGAGGATGTATGTTTTGAGTTGAATACTCAGCAGTTAGATAAGTTACTCAAGGCTGCTGCAATTTATCAACTCCCAGATTTATCTGCTGTTGGTGAGGCAGGTGTTGTGAAACTGGTAGTAAGAGATAAAAAGAATGATACCTCAAATGATTTTTCTATCGTGGTTGGAGAAACTGATAGCATCTTTACGTTTAACTTTAAAGTGGAGAATATCAAGATTCTTCCTGGTTCCTATGAAGTCGTCATCTCACAAAAACTTTTGTCACGATTTACGAGCACCGACAGAGATTTGAAGTACTATTGTGCTCTTGAACCCGATTCTACATTTGAATGAACATCTTTGTTACATCTCCATTTCCTGCTGAGAGTGCTATTACACTTCCAGACAAACACGTAATTAAAATGCCCTTAGAGGCATGTCAAATGCTCTCCATCGTGGCATCAAATAAGTGGGGACACAACTATGGAACTCTCCCTAAGACCGATGGAACCCCCTACAAAACAGAGAAGGGTGCCTTCCGTAATCACCCTTGTACTTTATGGGCAGCACAATCTATTGATAATGCCTATTGGTTAATCAAGTGGGGAATGAACTTGTGTGATGAATATACTTTACGATATAATAAAACTCACTCCTGCTATAATACCTTACTGCAAGCATACTATTTGTTTCCAAAAGGTAAGATTAAAGAAGTGACTCCATTTGCTCGTGCTATGCCCGAAGAATGGAAATATGATGATACGATTGATACTTTTACTGCTTACAAGATGTACATTGCATCCAAACCTTGGGTTGCATCTAATTATCTTCGTATGCCACAACGCCGACCAGAATGGGTATGACCTATGAAAAAGGTGACTTTTTTCTCGACAAAGATACACACAAGTTGTATGTGTTTGATGGGGAAGAATGGTGGGAAATTGTCCCAAGTTGTAAATTGAAAAAACCTAATTGGATTTAAATAGATTATGAGAAATGAATTTTTGTGGGTAGAAAAATATGCTCCAAAAACAATTGAAGAATGTATACTACCTGAAGGTATTAAAAAAACATTTCAGGACTTTGTAGATAGAGGAGAGATTTCAAACCTGTTGCTTTCTGGACCTCCTGGAATTGGTAAGACAACAGTTGCTAAAGCATTATGTAATGAACTTGGAGTAGATTTTTATGTCATCAACGGATCCGATGAGGGTAGATTCCTCGACACTATCAGAAATAATGCAAAGAACTTCGCTTCGACCGTTTCACTTTCATCAACTGCTAAACACAAAGTCATCATTATTGATGAAGCAGATAATACAACCAGCGATGTTCAACTCCTCCTACGGGCATCTATTGAGGAGTTTAGTGGCAACTGCCGATTCATCTTCACCTGCAACTACAAAAACAAAATCATCGAACCACTCCATTCCAGATGTGCCGTTGTTGATTTTGGGATCAAGACCAAAGACAAACCAAAACTTGCCTCAAAGTTCTTTGAAAGGCTCAAAAAGATCTTGGATCAAGAGAAAGTTGAGGCAGATGATAAAGTTCTTGCCCAACTTGTAAATAAGCACTTTCCCGATTTCAGAAGAGTTTTGAACGAATGCCAAAGGTATTCTGTTTCTGGAACAATTGATTCTGCAATTCTTGCGTCATTTTCTAATGTTAAACTTAATGATCTCCTTAAATACCTCAAAGAAAAGAACTTTCCGGAAGTTCGTAAATGGGTTATGTCAAACCTTGATAATGATGCCAGTAGTGTTCTTCGTATGGTGTATGATGCTTTATATGAACATTTGGATGGTCCCAGTATTGCTTCTTCTGTTCTTATTATTGCGAAATATCAATACCAATCGGCTTTTGTAGCAGACCAAGAGATTAACCTTCTTGCTTGTCTGACTGAAATAATGTGTGAGTGCTCTTTCAAATGATTGTTTCTGAACAAGATGCAGTTTGGGCAGCAGATGAATTTATTAAGTATTATGTAAATTTTACTTCTATTGAGGATTATTTGAGATATGTAAAAAAAGAAGTAATTTTACAGTCAAATCAAATTGTTTCACTTCAAGACGAATTTTTTAATGAAGATATTAGTCCTAATGATATGGAGTTTGACATTAAGTTTATTGGAAGTAGATTTCAAAATTCACTTCCGCAAGATTATTATGTAAACTTATTAAAAGCAGTTTCTTCTCATAATAACGAATCTAATATTCCAGGAAGAGAACTTCGTTGGATGATATTTGAAAAAAAAACTCAAAAAGTAGTTGGGTTTATTCGTTTTGGTTCTCCAACTATCAATTCAAAACCAAGAAATGTCTGGTTAGGAAAGCAACCAGACCTAAGAATATTCAATCGACATGCAGTAATGGGATTTGTGATTGTACCTTCACAACCTTTTGGGTATAATTATCTTGGTGGAAAACTTCTTGCACTTCTCTGTTGTTCTCATTTTGCTCGTGAAAAACTAAATGAAGTTTTTGAGAAAGACATTGCTTTATTTGAAACAACTTCTCTTTATGGGTCTACTACTGATTCTTCTCAATATGATGGTCTTAAACCATTTATGCGATATAAAGGTTTAACAGAGAGTAAATTTCTTCCCTTACTGCATGATGATATTTTTCATAAATTACATAATAGGTTTACTCTTTTAAATAATAATACCCCTCTTACGGATAATAAGGCATCATCTAAAAAAATGAAGAGGCAAACTAAAATGATATCAATTATTAAAAATTCTCTTCAGGACCAAGAAAAACTTTCAGAATTTAATTCTGTAATCGGTAATGCATTTGAGTTGACACAAAAGAAAAGGTTTTATACTTCTGAATATGGGTATCAAAATGTACGTCAGGTTCTTCTTGGTGAAGAAGAACAACTTGTTCGTGGCCCTAATTGGGATAAGTTTGAATTGGAAAATATTATTTCCTGGTGGAAAAAGAAAGCAACTAAACGATATGAAAAACTTAAACAAGAAGGTAGATTCAGAACTAAGGTCGAACTCTGGACAGAAGATGATGACATACAAATTATAAGATGACTGAACTTAAAGATTGGTTGAACTCAATTAATGATAATAAAAAGGATTTGTCAGAGGATATTAAATCATATCCACCCTTTATTATCAATCGTTGTTTATCTGCATATGTTGATTGCATATTGTATGCAAACGAAATAAATCTTAATCACTCTTTAGATAAAGATATGCAATATACATTTTATCTAAATACTATTAGAAAACAGAGGAGATTTTCTCCCTGGGTTTATAAGGATAAAATTGAAGATTTGGAATGTATTAAGAAATACTATGGATATAGTAATGAAAAAGCATTACAAGTTTTAAAAATCTTATCAAAAGATCAGATTATTTTTATTAAACAGCGACTTGATACTGGAGGAAGACGATGACTATCACGGTAGAACCACAAGTACAGTGGACACCAAGTATGATGATTGAGGTTCTATTAAATGAACCAGATGATTTTCTTAAAGTTCGTGAGACTTTGACACGTATCGGAGTAGCATCACGTAAAGAAAAAAAACTTTACCAATCTTGTCACATTCTACATAAGCAAGGTAGATATTATATTGTCCACTTTAAAGAGTTATTTGCTCTGGATGGTAAACACGCCAATCTAACTTTAAACGATGTTCAAAGACGTAATCGTATTGTTCGTCTTCTTTTAGATTGGGGACTATTATCTGTTGTAAATCCAGATGAAGTTGTTGATATTGCCCCACTCAATCAAATCAAAGTTTTGGCATATAAAGATAAAGAAGAATGGATTTTAGAACAGAAATATAATATTGGTAAAAAAGTAAAAGCAGCAGAAACCGAATAATAAAGTAGGGAGTTCCACACTCCCTTTTTTATGCTTTCTGTTATAATTAGTATTGTGAATGCCGTAAGGGTTCGCACAATCAAATCTCGCTTTCTAAGGAGCAAAAATGACTAATCTTTCTAGGTACACATCTGCCGATCTTCCTGCCCTGATGGATAGGATTACTCGTAATAGTATTGGAATGGACGAATATTTTGATCGTCTATTTAACCTTCACGAAACAACTTCAAATTATCCACCATATAATCTAGTTCAAATCAGTAATGTAGAGTCACGTTTAGAACTCGCACTTGCTGGATTTTCTAAAAAAGAAGTACTTGTTTATACACAAGATGGAAAACTTTTTATTGAAGGACAAAAAGAAGATAAAGAAACTGAGACAAATTATTTACATAAAGGTTTAGCACAAAGAAGTTTTACTAGAACTTGGACTCTTGCTGATGATACAGAAGTCTCTTCTGTAAATTTTGAAGACGGATTACTTACAGTAATTTTGGGAAGAATCGTTCCAGAATCACATAAGAGAAAAGATTATCTATAAATAACAATGAGCTAAACTATCGTTGCTGCAGGGAGGTAACTGGTAAAATCCAGTTGACACCTCCCCTTTTTTTGTGCTATAATTCACTGAGGTATGGGAGAACTATGACGATTAAACTGATGCTTCTTAAGTCTGGCGAAGATATCATCGCAGACGTAAATGAAATGTGTGTTGGTGAAGAAGAAAATCAAAGAGTTATTGGATATTACTTGGATAAACCTTGTGTTGTTAAAATGAGAAATCCAAATCTTCTAACAGAAAATGAAACTCAAGGAATGAAAAAAGCAGGATTTGAGGTATCTCTTTTCCCCTGGATACCTTTGTCTAAAGAGGAAAAAATACCTGTTCCTTCTGACTGGTTAATCACTATGGTTGAACCAGTAGATAAACTCAAACAAATGTATATTGAAGACATTGTAAACTATGGAAAGAAAAATGATAAAGATTCTAGTTCTTCTGAACAAGGAAATTCTGATAAGTCAGATTGAGGAAGTTGGTTCTGAACTGGGAGAACCAGACTGCAGATTAATAGAACCATTTGTAGTGAATTCTGATATGACATTAACCCCTTGGATGTTAGATTATACATCACAGAATAGTTTTATGATTCACTCTGATAAGGTATTAACTATTATTGATCCAGTTAATTTAATCTTAAAAAAATATGAAAAACTAATTGAGTAAAATGTCTTCAAATTTTTATACAAATGTTCAATTGATTGGCAATCAATTTTTGATTCGTGGAGTAGAGGATGGTAAAAGATATGAAACAAGAAGAGATTTTTCTCCAACTCTTTTTATTCCAACAAAAAAACAGTCAAAATATAAAACTTTAAATGGTGAAAATGTTGAATCAATTCAACCAGGAACAGTAAGAGATTGTAGAGAGTTTTTTAATAAGTATAAAGATATTGAAGGGTTTGAAATATATGGCCAGGACAGGTATGTCTATCAATATATTTCAGAAAACTATCCAGATGATGAGATTAAATTTGATATCAGTCAAATCAAACTTGTTACTCTTGATATTGAAGTATCGTCAGAAGAGGGATTTCCTGATGTAGAGTCTTGTACTGAAGAAATTCTTGCGATTAGTGTTCAAGATTACAATACTAAAAAAATAATAACCTGGGGGGTAAAACCATTTGTAAATAATCGGAGTGATGTAACTTATCATTATTGTCCAAGTGAATATGAACTTCTTAATTCTTTTATTCATCATTGGATGATTGATGTTCCTGATGTGATTACAGGATGGAATATTCAACTATACGATATTCCTTATATTTGCAAACGTTTAGATCGTGTTCTTGGTGAAAAACTGATGAAACGTTTTTCTAACTGGGGATTGGTGACTGAAGGAGAAATATATCTCACAGGACGTAAACATACAGTCTTTGATGTTGGTGGAATCACTCAACTTGATTATATGGACTTGTATAAGAAGTTTACATATAAGGCACAAGAGTCATATCGTCTGGACTATATTGCAGAAGTAGAACTTGGGCAGAAAAAATTAGATCACTCTGAATTTGATACTTTTAAAGAGTTTTATACTCACGGTTGGCAAAAGTTTATTGAATATAATATTGTTGACGTAGAACTTGTTGATCGTTTAGAAGACAAGATGAAACTGATCGAACTTATTCTTACGATGGCATATGATGCGAAAGTAAACTATGGTGATATATTTTATCAAGTAAGAACTTGGGATGCAATTATTTACAATTACTTAAAGAAAAGAAATATTGTTATCCCACAAAAAGATAGTTCTGTAAAGAATGGAAAGTTTGCTGGAGCATATGTAAAAGAACCAAAACCAGGAATGTATGATTATGTTGTAAGTTTTGACTTGAATAGTCTATATCCTCACTTGATAATGGGTTATAATATTTCACCAGAAACTTTATTAGATGAAAAGCATCCTACAGTATCAGTAGATAATATTTTAAGTAAGCAACTTGATTTTTCTGATTATAAAGATTATGCGGTATGTCCTAATGGAGCAATGTATCGTAAAGACGTTCGTGGATTTCTTCCAGAATTAATGGAAAAAATGTATAACGAAAGAGTTATTTACAAAAAGAAGATGCTTGAGGCAAAGAAACAATATGAAAAAACTCCAACTAAAAAATTAGAGAAAGAAATTGCTCGTTGTAATAACATACAAATGGCAAAAAAGATTTCTTTGAACTCTGCTTATGGAGCCGTAGGTAATGAATATTTTCGTTATTATAAGTTAGCAAATGCTGAGGCAATCACAACATCAGGACAAGTTGCGATTCGTTGGATTGAAAATAAGATGAATTTGTATCTAAATAAACTTCTTAAGACAGATGAAGTTGATTATGTTATTGCTTCTGATACTGATAGTATCTACCTTCATATGGGTCCTTTGGTTGACAAGATATACAAGGGAAGAGAGAAAACTTCTGAAGGCATTATTTCGTTCCTTGATAAGATCTGTTCGGTGGAACTTGAAAAGTATATTGAAAATTCTTACCAAGAACTGGCAGAATATGTAAATGCCTACGATCAAAAAATGCAAATGAAAAGAGAAACTATTGCTGATCGTGGTATTTGGACTGCTAAAAAGAGATATATTCTAAATGCCTGGGATGTTGAGGGTGTTCGTTATGAAGAACCTAAACTCAAGATAATGGGTATTGAGGCAGTTAAGTCATCAACTCCTGCTCCTTGCCGTAAGATGATTAAGAGTGCTCTTAAATTAATGATGAATGGAACTGAAGATGAGGTAATTGAGTTTATTGAAAATGCTCGCCAGGAGTTTAAAAGTCTTTCCCCAGAAGAACTTTCATTTCCAAGGTCAGTGTCTGATGTTGAAAAATATTATTCATCAAGTTCAATCTACTCAAAAGGAACTCCAATTCATGTTCGTGGGGCACTACTTTATAATCACTATATAAAACAAAATAAACTTTCAAATAAGTATTCTATTATAAAAAATGGAGAAAAGATTAAATTTATCTACCTCAAAAAACCAAATATAATTCACGAAAATGTAATCTCATTTATCTCAGAGTTTCCAAAAGAACTTAAACTTGACAAATACATTGACTATGAATTACAATTTGAAAAAGCATTTTTAGATCCTTTGAAATCAATTCTTGATGTGATTGGATGGAAAACTGAATACACTTCTAATTTGGAGTCATTTTTTACCTAATGGATTTACCGATTACAGACGAAGAACTGAATACGATTATTAAAGCAATGAGTCTTGGAGGTGATGCATCATTATACCATAGACTGAAATTAATAAAAGAACTTAAAGACCAAGGACTACCTTACAAAAAAATTCTAAGAGAAAAATACGGAGTGGTTGCATAATGAAAAATTTAATACAGGTTAAGTATTATTTTAAAGAACACCCAAAAACGGCTCTTTCTATATACTTGAAAACACAAGAACAAGTAGAAGCATTTAAGACAAAACACCCTGACTATGTTTATATTACGGAGAACAACTAAATTATGGATTTCTTAAAAGAAATTGTAAAAGAAATTGGTGGAGAATACACACAACTGGCATCAGAGATTGACGAAACTGAAACGTATGTGGATACTGGCAGCTACATTTTTAACGCTCTTGTATCTGGTAGCATCTTTGGTGGTGTTTCTGGGAACAAGATTACTGCAATCGCAGGGGAAACTTCTACTGGAAAAACTTTCTTCAGTCTTGCCGTCGTTAAGAATTTCCTTGATAATAATCCTACTGGATACTGTTTGTATTTTGATACTGAAGCAGCAATCACAAAATCCCTTTTGGAAGGTAGGGGAATTGACACAACTCGCCTGGTGGTTGTCAATGTAGTTACTATTGAAGATTTTCGTAATAAGACTCTGAAAGCAGTTGATTTATATTTAAAAAAATCTAAAGACGAAAGACGACCTTGTATGTTTGTATTAGACTCTTTGGGTATGCTTTCTACTAATAAAGAAATCACAGATACACTTGCCGAGAAGGATACTCGTGATATGACTAAGGCACAACTGATTAAGGGTGCCTTTAGAATGTTGACTCTTAAGTTGGGTCAAGCAAATATTCCTATGATAGTTACCAATCACACATATGAAAGTATGAGTCTTTATGGTGGTAAGCAAATGTCAGGTGGATCTGGATTGCAATATGCATCATCTACAATCGTATACTTATCAAAGTCAAAAGAAAAAGATGGAACAGAAGTTATAGGAAATATTATTCGTGCCAAAACACAAAAATCAAGATTAAGTAAAGAAAATAAGCAAGTTGAAATTCGGTTATTTTATGATGAACGTGGACTTGATAAGTATTATGGATTACTTGAGCTTGGTGAGATTGGTGGAATGTGGAAAAATGTCGCAGGAAGATATGAAATGGATGGTAAAAAAATCTATGGTAAGGACATACTAAAAGATCCTGAAAAGTATTTTAATCTAGAAGTAATGGAAAAACTTGATGTGATTGCTAAAAGTGAGTTTAGTTATGGATCTGGTAAATAATACTTATAAATCTAAAAAAATAAAAATAATTGAAACTGGTATAGATGTTTCTGGAGTTTTAAAACAACTGCAAAAAAATGTTGATGATTGGGGGTCTCAAAAAAAAATAGAAAAGACTCAACAACTTGATCCCACAAAATACACCGTAACTGCTGACGTACTGCAATTAATAATAGGGGGAATAAACAAAAAAGATGAATATGTTGGCGATACGGAAATTTGCATTAAAACTCCTGCATATGAGAAACATACAGAAATTTTAAATTTAATTAAAAAAAGATTTAAAAAATTTGATAAACTTAAAAGGTGTGGTTTTTTGGGAATACCGATAGGTGGTAAAGTTGGAAAACATGTTGACTTTGGGAATTATTATTTAACTAAAGATAGATATCATATATCAATTCAGGGAAGATATTGTTATACTGTAGATGATGAAAATGTAATTATAGAACCAGGAACTTTTTTTTGGTTTAATAATAAACTTGAACATTCTTCTGTAAATATTGGAGATAATGTTAGAATTGCATTTGTTTTTGATATGCCACACCATAAAAATAACCCACATCACAAAATAGACAATGGATAAAGTTGAATTTCTAATTTTGAGAAACTTTTTATATAATGAGAAATATACAAGAAAAGTTATTCCATTTGTTAAATCTGATTATTTTGAAGACTCTAATCAAAAAATAGTTTTTGAAGAAATATTCAATTTTGTTACACAATATAATCAACTTGCAACGAAAGAAGTTCTCTGTATTGAAGTGGAAAAACGTAAAGATATTAATGAGGATTCTTTTAAACAAATCATACATCTTATTGAGTGCCTTGATGATGTTCCTACAGAGTTTGACTGGTTAGTTGATACAACTGAAAAATGGTGTAGAGATAGAGCAATCTACCTTGCACTGATGGAATCAATACACATTGCAGATGATAAAGACGGCAAGAAAAACAGAGATAGTATACCTACAATTTTATCAGATGCTCTCGCAGTATCTTTTGATACTCACGTTGGACACGATTATCTGTTAGACTTTGAGAAACGTTATGAGTCTTATCACAGAAAGGAGGAAAAAATTGAATTTGACCTTGATTACTTCAATAAAATTACCAAAGGTGGTTTGCCTAATAAGACTCTCAATATCGCTCTTGCTGGTACAGGTGTCGGAAAAAGTCTCTTTATGTGCCATGTTGCTGCTTCCGTCTTATTGCAAGGCCGCAACGTTCTCTACATCACTCTTGAAATGGCAGAGGAACGTATTGCTGAGAGAATTGATGCAAATCTCTTAAACATTCCTATTCAACAACTGACTGAATTGCCAAAATCAATGTTTGAATCAAAAGTTAATAGTATTGCTAAAAAGACACAGGGAACACTTATAATTAAAGAATATCCAACAGCATCAGCACACTCAAATCATTTTAAATCACTGTTAAATGAACTTGCACTTAAGAAATCATTTAAACCCGATATTATTTTTATTGACTATCTTAATATCTGTGCTTCTTCACGATTTAAGGGTGGAAGTAATATCAACTCATACACACTGGTTAAATCAATTGCTGAAGAATTACGAGGACTCGCAGTTGAGGCAAATGTTCCAATTGTTTCCGCTACTCAGACTACTCGTAGTGGTTATGGGAGTTCTGATGTTGAACTTACTGATACTTCTGAATCCTTTGGTCTTCCTGCTACTGCTGACCTTATGTTTGCCCTTATTAGCACAGAAGAACTTGAAGGTCTCGGGCAAATTCTGGTCAAACAACTTAAGAACCGATATAATGATTTAACAATATATAAAAGATTTGTTGTTGGTATTGATAGAAGTAAGATGAGACTTTATGATGTAGAGCAAGATGCTCAAAATGATATACTTGACTCTGGTAAAGAAAAGGAGTATGATAATGAAGAAAAGAAACCTAAAAAATCATTTGAGGGATTTAAGTTTTGATCTATTATTCAGTATTTGATAGAGATGGTAAAAAAATCGTTGATTGTAATCATATTAAAGATGCGATGATGCTTGTTGAATTTGATAATACCAGAACATATCGTCAAATGAAACATATAAATCCACAGACTGTTAATGTTCCTTACATTAAGTTACCAGATGATTTAAGACTTTCTGAACAAAAAATCCTAAACCAATGTGATCTAGAACCTTTTATTGTATGACTATTTCAATTAAAAAAGAAAACCTCTCTGATGGAAGCACTGAGTATACTATGACTGAAAATAATACTATAGATACAAAAAAATATATTGAGTTTGTTCGTGAAACTACAAGTCCTGCGAGTAGTGATTTCGCAGCACTTGTTTCGCGTCTTACAGAACTTGAAATAACTCACGATGCTGATGTTTCACGTCTTATGACTGCTGCATTTGGTGTAAGTGCCGAGGCAGGAGAACTTGCTGAAATCATTAAAAAAATATTCTTACAAGGAAAACCATATAATGAAGAAAATATTATCCATATGAAAAAAGAGGCAGGAGATATTCTGTGGTATATGTCTCAACTTTGTATTGCTCTTGATACTACCTTTGAGGAACTAATGGAAATCAACTACCAAAAACTATCGGCAAGATATCCAGAAGGAACTTTCTCTGTTTATAAATCTGAAAGTCGTGTAGAAGGAGATTTATAAAATATATACTCTCTCCTCTTTTGGGTAGAGTTTTTTATAAATAAATGTAAAAGTATTAATAGAAATGAATTCCCAAGACTTTCGCAATCTACAAGAAGCATATTTAGATGTTTATGAAGAACTAAAAGGAACAGGACCAAGATTAGCTGATCCATATGCTGATAATCATCCTGATGAACCAAAGGGTGGTGGAAAGATGAAAGGTCCAAAAATGAAAAATGTTATAAAAAAGGAAGAAACCGACCTCTACGACATTATTCTCTCACACTTGATTGATGAAGGTTATGCTGATACTGAACAAGCAGCAGAAGCAATTATGGTGAATATGAGTGAAGAGTGGAGAGAGAGTATTGTTGTCGAAGGATATAAAGAAATTGATAGAGAGAAGCATGGACGTATGTATGATAGGTATAAAAAGTTGGGTGCTGCTGCTCTGAAAGATGCTAGGGAAACTGGTGAAGCATCTGGTGATAATAGATTCAAAATGAGTAAAATGATGGGTGTTATTGATAAATCTGCTGAAAACTTAAGAAACAAACGTTGATTAAAACTGTGAAAACCTATCACCAGTTCTCTGAGGATATTGAGCAACGTAGAATAGAACTGCGTCAAAGGTCAAGAGACCAAATGCAGAGGTTTAAAAATAAATCTAAAACCTCTGCAGATGCTCAAAGACAGAGAACTTCTGATGCTGATAATCGCAAAAGATTGAAAGATGAAATTAAAAGAGAACTGAGAGACGATAGGTAAGTTATAAATATTTTAAATAGTATTAATATAAATGTTGGATAATTTACCATATTTATCTGGGGGAGAACAAACAACAATTAACTCCACCATAACTGAACTATTTCCAGCCCTTGCTTTTAATTCTGGATATCATCCAAAAAATGCAAGTGAATTGGAAGAGTTTGTTAATGGATTGGATCTAAATCAAAATGGTGCAAAGAAATCTTTTGTAAATGATAGTAATATAGAATCTGCTAAAGAATATATTGTTAAGATGGCGAGAATTAGACCATCTATGAAGAATACAAAATTAGAAAACGCACTTGGTATTTTAAATTGGATTTATGAATATCATCATCAACGAGAAATAGAAAAAGTAATTTGGGGATATAGAGAAAAACCTCAAGGAGTTCCTTCAAATCACGCTGGGGATATATTTCTTTTTTTTAAAGATAAAAAAATTCACCCAAAAATTTTGGGAATTAGTTTAAAAGCTGGGACAACATCTTCTAAAGAACCAAAATTAAATTCTTACGTTGGAACTACTTTGAGAAAACCTGCTTGGAAAAAAGCATATCCAAGAGCTGTAGATGAATTAAAAGAAGAATTGTGGGATAAAGTTTATTCAATGATTCCTAATTTACCAAAAACTGTTAATAAAATAAATTATCTAACACTTACTACAGCAAGGCAAACTCCAAATAAAATTCTCCAGGAAAAAATGCTTGATCTATTCAAGTATGATAATGTTATTTTTGAAGCTCTCTACGTTAGAATGAATACAATATGTAGAAACAAATTAATTTCTATGATAAAAGGAAATGTAAATGCAACTAAAGAATGGGTAGAGGAGGAATTTAGATTAGAAAAACAGGATGTTGAGGTTCCTATGATTCTTGTAAAAGCAATCGGATCAAAAGCAGAATCTCACGCAACAGATCCTTTGAGAGAATTTTTACCTGCAGTTACGTCTGTTAATGCATATTTAAAACCACAATCTGTTCAAGAATGGTTTATTGATTTGAAAGGTAGTAATAATAAAAAAATGACTTTAACTATGACGATTAGAAGTGACTCTGAATATAGAGAAGCAAAACAAAAAGGAAAACTTGGTGCCTTTTTAATGCTTAAGTTGCTTTATCGGGGATAATAAATAAAGGTATACCAAAACACAATATGAAAAAATTTTTCCAATTTCTATCTGAGGCAGCAGAATCTCAAGCAGCAATGCAAGCAAAGAAACTTGGATATACTGGAGATGGTCATGGTGGATGGGTTGACCGCACCGGAAAAGTAGTAGCAAGAACTGAAAACGGAAAACTTAAACTTATTGGTAAAAAAACTCCAAAGGGTGCTGAAGAACCAGCAGATGAAAAGAAACCAGCAGCAGCACCTCAAGCACAAGATACTTCAAAGGTAAAAGCACAACCTGCTCCACAACCCTCAGGAGCACCACAGCAGGAACCAGAGGAGCAACCAGATGAGGAAGGACCTACATTGACGATTGCCTTTGGTCGTTTTAATCCACCAACAGTCGGCCACGAAAAACTTTTAAGTGCCGCAAAAAGAGCATCAGTAGGTGGAGACCTTAAGATTTATCCATCAAGAACACAAGACCCCAAGAAAAATCCACTTGACCCTGATATGAAAATATCATTTATGAAGAAGATGTTTCCAAATTTTGCGGATAATATTATTAGTGATTCTAATATGAAATCTATTTTTGATGTTCTTACAAATGCGAATGAAGATGGATATAAAAATGTAAATATTATTGTTGGTTCTGACCGTCAGGCAGAATTTGAAAATCTTGCTAATAAGTATAATGGAAATCTCTATAACTTTGATATGATTGATGTGATTTCAGCAGGAGTTAGAGATGCTGATGCTGATGGTGTAGAAGGAATGTCTGCGTCTAAAATGAGAAAGGCAGTTATAGACGATGATTTTAAGTCATTTCGTAGAGGAACTCCAAAGAAACTTAATGATACTGATGCCCAGGCACTTTTTAATGCTGTTCGTCAAGGAATGGGAGCAAAGAAAAAGAAAAAAGAAGTTATTGAGTTATGGCAGATTGCTCCAAAGTATGACCAACAAACTCTTCGTGAAAACTATGTAAAGGGTAATATTTTTAGAATTGGAGATATTATAGAAAATTTAAATACAGGTCTTGTGGGTAAAATTACTCGTAGAGGCACTAATCATTTGATTTGTCTTACAAAAGAAGAGTATATGTTTAAGTCTTGGATAAAGGATGTAATGGAATATACTGAAACTAAAATGGATAAAAAGGAAAGACTTCCTGGAAAACCAAATACTCTTGTCGGAACATCTGGTTATTTTAAGTATGCTGTGGATATGACTCCTGGGTTTGAGAAGGGTGATAAAACAAATCTACAACAAGGAGCAAAACCATATAAAGGTTATAGTAATATAAAAGAATTCATAAATAAATATAGGAAAATAAAAGAAAGCACTTATTAAAATGTCAATGAATATTCTTAACGATATTTCCAAGGTTTATCTGGACCAGGTTGTTGATGAAGGTAAGGTGGAACTCAAGCAGAGAAACAAAAATGAAATGCAACGCAAGGCAGGAAATCTTGGTCGTGAAGTAGTCTCTACTCCTAACACGAAGAAGAATGCAGTAAAGAGAACTGCTGCAATGGATAGAATGGGTAAATTGGTAAGTACAATTGCTAGTGATGATGAAGATAAAAGATTTAAGAGATTGGGACAATCACCAGCACATAATGAAGAGTTTGTTGATGAAGAAAAGAAAAAACCAATGATAAAGGTTGAGGTTCCCAAGGAAAAACTTGGATATAGGGTTGCTGATATTGGACCTGGTGGAAAAGAGTATAATGTAAAAACTTATGGTTCTATGAATAAAGAAGCATTAGACCCTGTAGGTCAAGAAGATGATGATATTGATAATGATGGTGATACTGATAAGTCTGATAAGTATCTTCACAATCGTCGTAAAGTAGTTGGAAAGGCAATCTCAAAGAAAAAAGTAAAAGAAAGTTTCTCCGATTGGAGATATGACCTTTCTGAATTGATGGAAGTTATTGATACAAAAAAAATACAAGAAAAACCAATAAAAAATAAAGTCGTAATCAACCCAAAACTTGGTGAGGCAATAGAAGAACTTGGTGGAACTCTATTAGAGATGGTAGAAGTTGATGAGATTGATTTTATTATAGAAAGTGCTTATGTAGAACTTCTTGATGAAGGGTATGAGGAAGATGAAATTGAGTACGCACTTGAGTGTGCATTAACAGAGGCAAAGGTAACTTTTGGGCACGATACCTCATCAACACCTGAAAAGAAGAAAGAAGGTCTTTTAAGTCTTGCAAGAAAGAAACTTTCAGGCGTTAAGAAAGCAGCATTAAGTGCAGTCGCAAGAGGAGCAAGAGGAGTTGCAAAGGGTGCATTAGGTGTTGCTCGTAAAATAGAGAAGAGTGATAATAAACCAACCACTACACAAAGAAAACCATCAACATATCGTGGTGCTGGTGCTGGAAAAACAGAAAAAGTGAGTAGCGGTTCTTATACTCCACAATCACAAAAAAAAGAAACACCAAAACCTACTGCAACAAAACCTAAAAAACCAAGAGCAAAAAAACCAAATAAACTTGACGATTTGTTATCCAATATTAGAAATGAATCAAAAATAGAACTTGATGAAAAACTGAATATGAGGAAAGCAAAAATGGGTGATGTAATTAAAGATTTTTACAAATCTGATGCCCCACAGTTTAAAGGTAGAACAAAAGAAGAACGTCGTAAAATGGCAGTTGCTGCTAAACTAACAGCAGAACGTGGAGGTCTTAAACTTGGAGAGCAAATGGTTGATGAACCAGTTGCCTCAGCTCCGGATCCTGCAATTGATAAAAATAAACAAAATCTAGATAAGCAAAAGATTGCAAATATGAAGATGTTACAACAAAAACAACAAACTCTTCAGAGACAAAGACTTCAAATGCAAAAATCTGGAAAGTTACCTTTAGATGTTAATTGATTGTTAAATTAAGGTAAAATCACTAAATAATATAGGAACATTTCACCTAGAGGTTATTATGTCAGTCGCAATCGTATGGGCATGGGTATCAGCTAATCAGGCACTTTTAGCAACTGTATTATTTGCAGTTTCAGAAGCACTTGGAGCAAATCCAAAAGTCAAGGCTAACGGTATTCTTTCACTTATCATTATTCAGGCACAAAATGCTCTGAAAGCAAAAGGTGCAAAAGATATTACACCTTGAATTTTTTTATGACATACAAATAGAGACTGCATATCGTGGTCTCTATTTTTTTATAAATACTTTTTAGATTAACGTACTATAGGTAAAAAGAATGGCCATTTGGGGAATTTCAACAACTACTGAAACTGCAGCAAATAATTACGCTATTCCCAAACATCTGTCTGAAAATGATAGAAATAACACTCCTTGGAATTGTTTTGCAGATGTCCGTGGGTGGATTTACAGAAGATATGGTACTAGCGAATATTCTGGACTTTCAACGACTTATTATGATGAAGTTCTAGTTCCAGTTATTGGATTAAACACCACTGGACAAGGTGGTGATGCTGGATCAACAGGTATTGGAACTGCAAGTCCTGTTGCAGTTTTCTTTGAAGATCCAAATAAATCATCAAGAATTTCTGTTGGCGGCGGCGGAACCACAGGTATTGCTACCAATACAACTGGTTATATTCACGTTGTATTCAATGAACTTGTTTTTGCAAGTGCTGGAGCAACAATGAATGTTCGCTCCTTTGACGCAAATGGAAATCAAGAATCTACAAGAATCGTTGCATATGCAACATCTTCAGTAAGCGGAGCTCCTCAATATGCTTGGGTCGGACCTGCTGCATTGCATGGATCGCCAGATGTTTATACCAACTATAACGGACAAATCACTAATAGAGTAGCATTTGGATTCACTTCTCCATCTGTTGGTATTGCTACAAACGTAACGTTCTTAACAACTACAGTTTCTACCGGAAATACTACAGGTATTGGTGGAACTATCATTTATGTTGATTCTTTAACTGGCGTCGGTGCTGGAAGTTCAATTACTGTTGATACAAATCAAGGCATTAAAATTAATAATGCACCATTGGTTTCTGTTGGTGCAACTTCCGTTATAATTGGTACTGGATTTACTTCTAACTATGGACTTGGACTTGGATCTACCGTAAGATTCAGTGCAAGAAATGTTTCAACACTCCTTAAAATTGACGCTGAAAGAGGATTTATTGGGGTTGTTACCGATGGTTCAAATGGTGTTGGTGTAATTAGTGCCTTTACTGGGTTTGGAGTTGATTTAATTCGTAACATTGGTGGTGCTGGAACGGCATTCTCTGGTGTTGGTATTGGAACAACTACAATTACTGTTGCTTGATACTAAATGATTTTTAATGAATTGAATGAGGATAATTTCCTCTTGTTTGCGATTAAATATTATGAAAATCCTCAAGCAGTTACGCGAGAAGACTTTGATAAAGATTTAAATCATTTTAAGTATATTAAAAGATTATTAAAAAGATATAAAAATAACGGAGATTTGAAGGTTCATTTACTTTTAAACCATTTTATTATTCTTTATAATATATTTGGTGAGGCCACAACTCCTATGTTATTTTTTAAAATTGAAAAAGACTTGTGGTCTGCTATGAAATCTTTTATTATGTTTTTAGGAAAATTTCCAGAATATCCAAAATCTGATATTCATAATATCCAAGTTGATATTAACTGTCTCTCTCAACTTTATAGTATCTACAATGCAAAAGAAGATTAATAAAATTATTGAATCCTTTCGTTATTTGAGAAAATTAAAGGAAGATGGTATAGTAAATTCTGTTGGAACTGGTGGATTAACAAGTGCATCAACTCCACCAGGCAAACTTGATGGATTTGATCCTCCTATGAGTTTGGGAAAAAGACAAATTAAATTGCCACCAGGACAACGTAAAAGATGGATGAAACCTAAATAATTTTATCTTACGATCTTATCAGCAAAGTGACGATTTATTAAAAAATAAATTTTGCTTGTAAAAAAATGTCAGAAGAAATTGTAAAGGTTGCTGTATTAGAACAAAAGTTTGCTGATTTCGCAAGTATCGTCAATAAATTAGACGATGCGATTCAGAAGATGAGTGAAGTTAATACTAATGTAATTAAAATGCTTGCAGTTCACGATGAAAGAATTGAATATGGACAAAGAACTGATGACTTAATTCTTAAAATGATTGATGATTTTAAAGAAGAAAATAAAAAAGAGCATCAAAAAACAAAAGAAGAAATTGCTGATTTAGAAAATAAAGTTTCAGAAATCTCAAAGATTAAATGGATGACTGTTGGAATAGGTATTATTCTCGCAGCATTAGCAACAGCAGTATCCAGTTTAGCATCTGGATGGTGGACTCCTTCTGAAATGAATCACTATCAGCAAAATAGATTGCTACCACTTGACAGATCAAAATAATCAAGTATACTGATATTACTGAACGGTTTTATTATGGATTTTGTTGATGTAAAATACATCAATTTGATATCTTCTCGTCTTCAAAAGTTTAAAAGAGTAAAGAACAATCTTTACAATTTGAGATGCCCTATTTGTGGGGACTCTCAAAAAAATAAAAATAAGGCAAGAGGATATTTATATCAGGTTAAGAATAATACAAATTTTAAGTGTCACAATTGTGGTATTAATATATCATTTAGTAATTTTTTAAAACAACTTGATATTGAAATATCCAAACAATATAGTTTTGAGAAATTTAAAGAAGGGCACACTGGTAAAAACTTTATCGTAGAAGAACCTAAATTTAACTTTGATGCTCCTGTATTCAAAACTAAATTAAATTTACCTAAGGCATCTGAAAACCCAAGTGCATCTGGATACTTACTCGGTAGAAAGTTAAACCCTGATAAGTTTTATTATGCTGAAAAATTTAAGGAGTGGACAAATTCAATCAAACCCACATTCCCAAATACTAAGTATGAAGAACCAAGGATTATTATTCCTTTATTCTATCAAAATACTCTTGTTGGGTTTCAGGGAAGAGCAATCGGGATTAATAAGATTAAATACATTACTATAATGCTTAGTGATGATGCCCCAAAAATTTATGGACTTGATGAAATTGAAAAAGATAAAACTGTTTACATTACTGAAGGACCATTTGACTCAACATTCATTTCAAACTCAATTGCTCTTTGCGGAGCTGATGGTGATGTTGATAAGTGGGGCATTAGTGATCGTGTTTGGATATACGATAACGAACCACGTAATACAGAAATCCTATCAAGAATTTCCAGAGTTATCGAACTTGGACAAAAAGTTGTTATCTGGCCCCCAAATACTGAAGAAAAAGATATAAATGATATGATTATGATTGGGCATGATGTTCAGCATATAATAGAATCTAATACATATTCTGGATTAGAAGCAAAACTAAAATTTAACATCTGGAAAAAAATATGAGCAACGGTCTTAAGGTTAAAAAACGAAGTGGGTTAATTGAAAAAATAGATTTAGACAAAATGCACTTGATGGTTGATGAGGCATGTAAGGGGATTTCTGGAGTCTCACCATCACAAGTTGAGATACAGTCTGGTATTCAATTTTATGATGGAATTACTACTTCTGAAATACAAGAGATTTTAATACGTAGTGCCTCTGATTTGATTGATTTGGATCATCCAAACTATCAATTTGTTGCTGCTCGTTTACTTCTTTTTTCGATTCGTAAGCAACTTTATGGAAAGATGCAAGAACTTCCACATCTGAACCAACACATTATGGATTGTGTTTCAGCAGAAGTGTACGATAGCGACATTTATAATAAATATTCAGAAGAAGAAATTGATAGTGCCAATTCCTTTATTCGTCATGATCGTGATTATTTGTTTACTTATGCTGGATTACGTCAAGTAGTTGATAAGTATCTTGTGCAAGACCGGAACAGTGGTGGAGTATATGAAACTCCACAGTTTATGTACATGATGATCGCACTAACAATATTTGCTGAATACCCTAAACAAACACGACTATCATACGTCAAGAGGTATTATGACGCAATCTCAAGACACCGAATCAACATTCCAACACCAATCATGGCAGGAGTGCGAACACCACTTCGTCAATTTGCATCTTGTGTTCTGGTTGATGTTGATGACTCCCTCGATAGTATCTTTAGCAGCGATATGGCTATTGGCAGGTATGTCTCACAAAGGGCTGGTATCGGTATTAACGCAGGCAGAATTAGGGGCATCAACAGCAAAA